>LUMS01000134.1_pt1 | contig 22582 bp, 23 predicted proteins | sample 729711 | NCBI WGS metagenome assembly LUMS01 (sample SAMN03860298, study PRJNA289734) | marine metagenome | biome: seawater column; feature: ocean; material: water; isolation source: Red Sea water column Station 192 - depth 25m | place: Saudi Arabia: Red Sea | collected 2011-10-15 | depth 25 m | reverse complement strand
CCGCCAGACCGTGCTGCGCCGCCTGCCGGTCGGCAGCGGAGAGGGGTGCGCCCTGGTGGCCGCCCACCGCACCGAGGACCTCGTCGTCGACGCCGCACGGGAGCGCACCCTGCGCGCCCACGCCGCCGCCTGCTCCGACTGCGCCCCCGCTGTCGAGGAAATCCTGGCCCTGCACGGGTCGCTGCGCCCGCGGGTGGCCGGCATGGCCCTCGGGGCCGAGGGCGCCTCCTGGCTCAGGGCCCGCCCGCGCCGCAGCTGGGTGCCGGGCGTCGAGCGCCCCGCTGAGCCGGTCGACCGACGCCGGATCGGCATCGGCGTCGGCCTCGCGGCCACCGCGGTGACCGCCTTCGCCCTCCTCGGCGGCCTGCAGGGCGGTGAGGCCCCCCTCGACGTCGTCGTCGCGGCCCCGCCCGCCGCGGCCGCGGATGCCCCCGAGGTGCCCGAGGTGGACGCCCCCGAGGTCGTGGTGCTCGCCGGTGCGCGCATCGCACCCACGGCAGCCGCGCTCGAGCGGTCCGCCGGCGCGGAGACGCCGGCCGGCTCCGGCGCCACCTCGGCGCCTGCCCCGAGCACCCCGGCGTCCAGCCCGGGGTCGGACCAGCCGTCCGACCCGCCGTCCACGGGGACGCCGGCGCCCGGCACCCCGACCCAGCCTGAGCCCGAGCCGGAGCCCGAGCCGGAGCCGCAGACGCCGCCGCTTGACGTGGCCGTGGACACCGAGACCGGCTCGATCACCGTGACGGTGGGGCTGCTCGGCGAGCCGATCGTCATCAGCACCCCGCCCCTGGTGGTTAACAACCGCTAACCAACGGCGGTAGTCTCGCCGCCATGACTGGCACCCACCCCACCGGCACCCCGTTCGAGCTCTCCCGGGAGCACGAGGAGTTCCGACGCAGCGTCCGTGAGTTCGCGCAGGCCGAGATCGCGCCGCACGCCGCCCAGTGGGACCGCGAGCACCACTTCCCGGTGGACGTGGTGCAGAAGATGGGCGCCCTCGGGCTGTTCGGCCTCACCGCGCCCGAGGAGTTCGGCGGCGCGGGCGAGGACGGCGACTTCACCAGCCTGTGCGTGGCGATCGAGGAGATCGGCCGCGTCGACCAGTCGATGGGCATCACCCTGCAGGCCGGCGTCGGCCTGGGGATCAACCCGATCCTGACCTACGGCACCGACGCCCAGAAGGAGCAGTGGCTGCCCGCGCTCGTGGCCGGTGAGCAGCTGGCCGGGTTCGGCCTCACCGAGCCCGGTGCCGGCTCCGACGCCGGTGCCACCCGCACCAAGGCCGAGCTCGTCAACGGCGAGTGGGTCGTCAACGGGGCCAAGCAGTTCATCACCAACTCCGGCTCCTCGATCACCTCGCTGGTCACGGTCACCGCGCGCACCGGCACGCGGGAGGACGGCCGGCCCGAGATCTCCGCGATCATGGTCCCCTCCGGCACGCCCGGGTTCACCGCGGAGAAGGCCTACGACAAGCTCGGCTGGCACGCCTCCGACACCCACCCGCTCTCCTTCGAGGACTGCCACGTCCCCGCCGACCACCTGCTCGGGCAGCAGGGCCGCGGCTACGCGCAGTTCCTCGCGACCCTCGACGACGGCCGGGTCGCCATCTCGGCGCTGTCGGTCGGCTGCATCCAGGCCTGCCTGGACATGGCCGTCGAGTACGCCGGTGAGCGCCAGACCTTCGGGGGCCCGATCGGTCGCAAGCAGGGCGTGGCGTTCCAGATCGCCGACCTCGAGGTCATGCTCCACGCGTCGCGGATGCTGACCTACCGGGCCGCGGCGCTGAAGGACGCGGGTGCGCCGTACCAGGAGTTCAAGCAGGCGGCCGCGGTCGCCAAGCTCTACTCCACCGAGTCGGCGGTGACCGCCACCCGCATCGCCACCCAGGTCTTCGGCGGCTACGGCTTCATGGAGGAGTACCCCGTCGCCCGCTTCTACCGGGACGCCAAGGTGCTCGAGGTCGGCGAGGGCACCTCGGAGGTCCAGCGGATGCTGATCGCTCGTGGACTGGGTCTGCCGGTCGAGTGAGCCCTGGGCCAGGATGGCCCGGTGAGCATCCGTCGCGAGTTCAGCCGCTCCGCGGTGATCGGGACGGTGGCGTCCCTGGTCGCCGCAGGGCTGTTCAACTGGCTCGTGCACTGGGAGCCGGGCGGTGCCGGTGCGTGGCTCAACGGCTACCCGGTCACTGCGTTCCTGATCGCCAACAGCATCTCGATGCTGCTGACCTACCAGCTCAGCCGGGTCTGGGCCTTCCGCCACCGTGAGGCCACCGGCTTCCTCGGCGGGGCGCCGTTGTTCTTCGCGATCAGCACCGCCAGCCTGGTCATCCCGGTGATCTGCCTGTGGGGCAGCCGCAACGTGCTGATGCTCGATTCCGCGGTCGCGGACAACGTCGCGGCCAACGTGGTGGGGCTCTTCCTGGGCTTCCTGACCCGCTTCGCGCTGTTCCGGATGTGGGTGTTCAAGCGCGCGGAGCCCAGAGATCGGTCCACCGGTGACCGAGCTCCCCGACCATCTCCCGCAGCACCGGGAGACTGACGCCCACGACGTTGTGGTGGTCCCCCTCGATGCCACGCACGAAGGCGCCACCGAGCCCGTCGACGGTGAAGGCGCCGGCGACGTGCAGCGGCTCGCCGCGGTCGACGTACGCCGCGACCTCCTCGTCGCTGGGGCTGGCGAAGTGGACGGTGGTGGACGCGGTGACCGACCGCTCCGCTCCGCTGGCGGTGTCGCGCAGGCAGTGACCGGTGCGCAGCACCCCGCTGCGCCCGCGCATCGCGGTCCAGCGCCGGGTCGCCTCCTCGGGGGAGCCGGGCTTGCCCAGGGCCTGACCGTCCAGCTCGAGCACCGAGTCGCACCCCAGGACCAGGGCGCCTTCGGGCACCTCGTCCCGCTCCAGGACGGCGCGGCACTTGAGCTCGGCCAGCCCGACGGCCAGCTCGGCGGGCGGCAACCCGTCCAGCACGGACTCGTCGACGCCGGACACGACGACGACCGGGTCGAGGCCGGCGCTGCGCAGCGTGGCGAGGCGGGCGGGCGAGGCGGAGGCGAGCACGAAGGTCGGCACGGCACGGACCGTACCGGCCTCCCGGCAGCGGCATGAGGCAGCGGCATGATGGGAGCATGGCGCTCGTGGGTCGTGGGGAGCACGGGATCGTGAAGGTCCTCCTGGCAGCAGGGGTCGCGGTGGCGCTGGTCGTCGTCGGGGTGCTCCTCGCCCGCGGGCAGGAGTGGGGCCCCTTCGAGGAGGCTGATCCCCAGGCCCGCAACGTCTTCGCCGAGCGCGCCCAGTACGTCGACCCCCTCAACCGGACGCGCCGGGCGGCCGACCAGCTGCGCGCCGACGGGCGGGCCGACGACGCCGACCTGCTCATGCGGATGGCGGCGGTGCCGTCGGGGATCTGGCTCACCCCCGAGCAGTTCCCCCGCGGCACCGTCGGGGAGTACGTCGCCGACCTGGTCGCCACCACCGAGGAGCGGGACGAGGTGCCGCTGTTCGTGCTCTACGGCATCCCGGGTCGCGACTGCTCCGGCGGGTTCTCCGCCGGCGGGATGGAGGAGGAGTCCTACCGTCCGTGGGTCCAGGAGGTGGCCGACGCCCTCGCGGCCGCCGATGCGACGGCCGCGGTGGTGGTGGAACCCGACGCGCTGGCCTCGGCTCCGGAGTGCGATGTGGTCGACCAGCGGGTGCGCCTGCTGGGGGAGGCCGTCGACGTCCTGGCGACCGCGGGGGTCACGACGTACGTCGACGCCGGCCACTCCGACTGGGTCGCGGTGCGGCCGATGGCCCAGATGCTTCGCGACGTCGGTATCGACCGGGTGCGCGGCTTCAGCACCAACGTCTCCAACTACCAGACCGACGCCGACGAGCTCGTCTTCGCCGAGCGGCTCAGCGCGGCGCTGGGTGGCACCCACTGGATCACCGATCGGGGTCGCAACGGCAACGGCGCCACCGAGGTCTGGTGCAACCCCGACGGTCGGGCCCTGGGCAAGCTGCCGGGGTACGTCGCCGACGGCACCGGCCTGGACGCCTACCTGTGGGTCAAACCGCCCGCCGAGTCCGACGGGACCTGCAACCAGGGGCCGCCCGCGGGGGAGGTCTACCTCGACATGGCGGTCGAACTTGCCCGTGCCGCCGGATGGTGATCCTATGCCTGCTATAGGCTCCCGCGCATGGAAGGTGCCGACTGGACCGCCGTCATCATCGAGGACGACCCCGACGTCAGGGACCTCATCGACCTCGTGCTGAGCCAGTCCGGCTTCCGCACCGTCCTGGCCGAGGACGGCCTCGAGGGGGTCGACGCCGTCCGCCGGCACAACCCGCTGATCACCACGCTCGACGTCAACATGCCCGGCATGGACGGCTTCGCCGTCGCCAAGCGGCTGCGCGAGTTCAGCAACACCTACCTGATCTTCATCACCGCCCTCGGTGACGAGATCGACGTCGTGACCGGCTTCGAGGCCGGCGCCGACGACTACCTCGTCAAGCCCTTCCGCCCGCGCGAGCTGCGTGCCCGTGCGGACTCGATGCTGCGACGTCCCCGCGGACGCTCGGACGTCGGCGGCGCCGCTGCCGCCTCGCCCGCGCCCCCGGAGGAGGAGTCCTGGGCCACCAAGGCGGCGCGGGAGTTCGCCGACGACGCCCCGCGCGGTGGCGCCCACGCCGCCCGGCCGGCCGAGCCGGCGCCGCCGGCCTACCAGCCGCCCGTCCAGCAGCAGCCGGTAACGGTCCAGCAGCAGCCGGCGCCCGTGCAGCAGCCGGCCCAGCAGACCTACCTCCAGGCCGTGCCCGGTCAACCGGTGCCGCCCGTGGCCGCCGGGCCCGGAGGTCCCGCGCCCGACGGCGCGTGGATCCGGTTCAACGGCCTGGCGCTCAACAACGAGACGCGGATCGTGACCGTCGACGGCGGGTCGGTCGACCTGACCCGCACGGAGTTCGACCTGCTGGCCTCACTGCTCAGCACCGGCCGCCGGGTGCGCTCGAAGGCCGACCTGGTCCTGACGATGCGCGGTCAGCAGTACGTCACGTCGTACTTCGTCAACGAGGCCGACAAGCGCTCGGTCGAGGTGCACGTGGCCAACCTGCGCCGCAAGATCGGCGACGACTCCACGAACCCCAGGTTCATCGAGACCGTGCGCGGCGTGGGCTATCGGCTGGCCGAGTCGCTCTGACCCTGCCGCGCCGACCCTGACGGGTCAGTTGGCGTTCACCGGGATCTCGGCGACCTCGGTCTTCTCCTCGGACTCGAAGATCGCGATCGGGACCGTCTGCTCGACCTCGCGCTGGATGTACTCCGAGCCACCGGCCTCGGTCTGGATCCACACGGTGGCGGTGAACATCAGGTCGATGCCCCGGGTGTCGAGCGAGGTCGGCTTGATGGCCTGGTTGCGCAGCTCGAAGGCGCCCTTGGGCGAGGTGATGAGCATGCCGTACTTCGTCGAGAGAGGCTCGGGGTCGAAGGTGATGTTCTTGGCGACCGCGTTGAGCTGGTAGGGGCGCTGGGTCTTGCCGCCCCCGCTCGTGATGGTCCGCGAGGTGACCTTGATCTTCGACAGGTAGACCTTGCGCTTGGTGCGGAAGGGGTCGCGCAGGTCCTGGGCGAGGTCGTAGGCCTGGAAGGTGAAGGAGAAGAACTTCTTGCCGCGGGGGTACCACTCGTTGGTGCGCGGCGTGGACTTGGTCGGGTAGAGCGTGTAGACGAAGTCGATGTCCTCGGCCCCGTCGACCGAGATGTGGCTCTGGAAGGTGCCGTCGCGGGTGAACTGGGAGTCGTAGACCCGCTCGAGCGCCGGCTCGGTCTCCGCGGGCGTGGGCTCGCTGCCGCCGTTGTCGAGCAGCCCGCAGCCGTTCAGCGTGAGCGAGGCCGCGAGGGCGAGCGCGACGGTCCGCGCGGCCGACCGGCCGCGCGCGGAGCGGTGACTCATGCCTTGTACCCCTTGTAGCGCTTGCTGGCCTTGATGATCATCCAGGCAGTCTGCAGGATCGTGAGCACCCCGAGCACGCGCCACCCCACGTAGAGGACGTCGGACTTGAGGTCGACGCTCCACGGCCCGAACTCCCAGCCGGCCACCAGGACGGCGTAGATCGCGCCGGCGATGGCGAAGGGGTACATCCAGGCCGAACCCTTGCCGCGCTCGGCCTTGGCCTGCGCGGCCCAGTTGTCGGACTGCTGGTTGGTGAAGAACTTCCACCACGCGCGGACGAAGTGCCCCATCCGCGTGAACATGTAGAGCTCGGCCGGGAAGATCAGCAGCACGAAGAGGTAGTCGCGCTTGTTGCGGAACTCCATCGAGTGCGCCACCCGGAAGTTCAGCCACACCGCGGCCAGCGGTGGGATCAGCCACAGCGGGCTGAACACGAAGGCGTCGAAGAGCAGCGACCACGCCAGCAGCACCATGAACAGGAACCGGGTGGTCATGTTCTGCACCATCGAGAGGTGCTCGAACCAGCGCAGCCGCAGGTTCGGGTGGAACGGTTGCCCGCGGGTGTCGCCGCGCTGGCCGGGCCACATCAGGTCGATGGCGCCGAAGTTCCACTTCACCTGCTGGGCGTCCAGGGAGCGCAGGGTGTTCATGCCGCCCACGTGGGCGCGGGCCCGGGCGGAGATCTTGGTGAGGTAGCCCGCGGACTTGATCTGCAGCGACAGCAGCGAGTCCTCGACCTCGGAGTCGCTCACCCAGGGGGTGCGCTGGTGGCTGTCGCGCATCACGTCGCGCAGCGCCTGCGTGGAGAAGATGGAGAACTGCCCGCCGAGCACCGCCATGTTGCGGCCCTTGAGGAGGTTCTGCATGTTGAACGCCGAGAACTGGGCGCGCTGCCCGGCGATCAGGAACTTCTCCATCCAGCTGTTCAGCGCGCTGTCGTCGATGGAGTAGATCGCGGAGATGCCGCCGATCCGGTCGTCGCTGGCGATCTCGTCGACCAGGTGCTGGATCGCGTCCGGCTCGGGCGTGGTGTCGCCGTCGACGCCGAGCAGGTAGTCCATGTGCTCGACCAGGGAGTAGCCGTAGTTGAGCGCCCCGACCTTCTTGTCGGGGTTCTTGCCGATGTCGTGGACGTAGATCGTCGTGTGCTGCTCGCCGCTGGGGGTCATCCGCGTGTGCGGACCGGCGTAGTGGCTGGCGATCTCGACCGACTCGTCGGAGGTGTTGTTGACGATCAGGTGGATGACGTCGGGCAGCCGGGTCTGCTGGAGCAGCGAGTCCAGCACGCCGGCGATCGTCTCGGCCTCGTTGTAGGCGGGGATGATGCAGCCGACGGTGGGACGGTAGGTCGGGATGGAGTCCAGGCCGTCCATGAAGTCGTCGGCGTAGGCCTCCATCCCTGGGTCGGACCGGCGCACGTAGTCGGGCACGGCCGAGGAGGGCGCGGGGGGCGCCCACGTCTGCGGCCGGCTGTCGAGCCGGGTGTCGTCGCTCATTCGTCTCTCCCATGGCTGGCGCCCTGTCGGCGCCTCACCACGAGTCTGGGGAGTCGACCTCAAGACCGCGCCCTGTGGAGGCTCAAGATCTCCTCAGGACTTCCTGTGGACGAATGCTAGTGGAACCTCTCAGTGAGGGAGGCCACTTGCGCGCCACGCACCTGCCCCGTGCGGCAGGGTGCGCCGGACCTGGCGGTGCGGCGAGGCCCACTGCGAGCGCGGCGGCGCCGGCGCGGGAGCACCGCCGCCGAGGGCGGAGAGCACCGCCACGACGGCGGCGACCTCCTCCGGCGTCGCGTCGGGGTTGACCACCCGCAGCAGCGGCTTCTGGTCCTCGCTCACAGCGGGATGTTCCCGTGCTTCTTGGCCGGCAGGCTCGCGCGCTTGGTCTTCAGCAGGCGCAGCGCGCGGATGACCTCGACGCGGGTCTCGTGGGGCTGGATGACGGCGTCGATGTAACCGCGCTCGGCCGCGATGTAGGGGTTGGCCAGGGTGGTCTCGTACTCGTCGATCAGCTCGGCCCGCTTGGCCTCGACGTCCCCGCCTTCGGCCTCGATCGCCGCCAGGGTCTTGCGGTGCACGATGTTGGCCGCGCCCTGCGCGCCCATGACCGCGATCTGGGCGGTGGGCCAGGCGACGTTGATGTCGGCGCCGAGGTGCTTGGAGCCCATCACGTCGTAGGCGCCGCCGTAGGCCTTGCGGGTGATGACGGTGACCAGCGGGACGGTGGCCTCGGAGTAGGCGTAGATCAGCTTGGCGCCGCGTCGGATGATGCCGTTCCACTCCTGGTCGGTGCCGGGCAGGAAGCCGGGCACGTCGACGAGGGTCAGGACCGGGATGTTGAAGGCGTCGCAGAACCGCACGAAGCGCGCGGCCTTCTCCGAGGCGTCGATGTCGAGGGTCCCGGCGAACTGCATCGGCTGGTTGGCCACGACACCGACCGGCGAGCCCTCGACCCGGCCGTAGCCGATGATCAGGTTGGGCGCGAAGAGCTCCTGGACCTCGAGGAACTCGCCGTCGTCGACGATCGAGCCGATGACGTCGTGCATGTCGTAGGGCTGGTTGGCCCCGTCGGGGATGATCGTGTCCAGCGCCCGGTCCTCGTCGGTGATCTCCATGACCGGGTCCTCGGGGAAGGTCGGGAGCTCGTCGAGGTTGTTCTGGGGCAGGTAGGACAGCAGCGCCTTGACGTACTCGATGGCGTCCTCCTCGTCGGACCCCATGTAGTGCGCGTTGCCGGAGCGGGTGTTGTGGGTCCGCGCGCCGCCGAGCTCCTCCATGGAGACGTCCTCGCCGGTGACGGTCTTGATGACGTCGGGGCCGGTGATGAACATCGCCGAGGTCTGGTCGACCATCACGGTGAAGTCGGTGACGGCGGGGGAGTAGACGTGCCCGCCGGCGCAGTTGCCCATGATCATAGAGATCTGCGGGATCACGCCCGAGGCGTGCACGTTGCGGCGGAAGATCTCGCCGTAGAGACCGAGGGAGACCACACCCTCCTGGATGCGGGCGCCGGCGCCCTCGTTGATGCCGATGATCGGGCAGCCGGTCTTGATGGCCAGGTCCATGACCTTGACGATCTTCTCGCCGTAGACCTCGCCCAGCGAGCCGCCGAAGACGGTGAAGTCCTGGGAGAACACGCAGACCTGGCGGCCGTCGATGGTGCCGTAGCCGGTCACGACGCCGTCGCCGTAGGGGCGGGTCTTCTCCAGGCCGAAGGCGGTCGAGCGGTGGCGGGCCAGCTCGTCGAGCTCGACGAAGGAGCCCTCGTCGAAGAGCATCTCGATGCGCTCGCGGGCGGTCTTGCGGCCCTTGGCGTGCTGCTTCTCGACGGCCTTGGCCGACCCGGCGTGCACGGCCTCGTCGAGGCGACGGTCCAGGTCGGCCAGCTTGCCGGCCGTGGTGTGGATGTCGAGGCCCTCGGCCTCGGGGCTCTGGTCCGGCGCTGCGCTCACAGGTGCGACTCTCCTCTGGTCCGTCGGTGCGTCGTACGCCAATCTAGTGCCCGTGACCGACGCCTCGGACCAGCGCCCACCTGTCGACAACCCCCTCGACCCCGGCCGCCTCGCGTCCCTGGGCGTGGAGGTGCTCCCGCACACGCCGTCGACCAACGCCGTCCTGGCCGAGCGGGCCCGCGAGGGGGCGCCCGAGGGCCTGGTGGTGGCCACCGAGCACCAGACCGCCGGCCGCGGGCGCCTGGACCGCACGTGGGAGACCCCCGCGGGCAGCGCCCTCACCTTCTCCACGCTCCTGCGCCCCGAGGTCCCGTCGGCCACCTGGCCGTGGTTGCCGCTGCTGACGGGGTACGCCGTGGCCAAGGCCCTGGCCGGTGCGGGCTTCGGCGCCGTCCTCAAGTGGCCCAACGACGTCCTCATCGGTGACCGCAAGGTGGCCGGGATCCTCGTGGAGCGCGTCGAGACCCCCGAGGGCCCGGCTGCCGTGGTGGGCATCGGCCTCAACGTGCTGGTGGCCGCGGAGGAGCTCCCGGTGCCCACGGCGACCTCCCTGCTGGTCGAGTCCGAGGGCCTCGGGCACCCCGTGCCCGACCGCACCGTCCTGCTCGCCTCGCTGGTCGACACCCTGCTGGAGTCCTACGGCGCCTGGCAGGCCGGCGTCGAGGACGGATCCGTCGCACGGCTGCGCGAGTCCTACACCCGGGTCTGCGGCACCGTCGGGCGCGACGTCGAGGTCTCCCTCCCTGACGGCAGCCGACTGGTCGGGCGGGCCACCTCGATCGACGAGCACGGCCGCCTGGTCGTGGCCCCGGCCGCCGGGCCCGAGGTGCCCGTGGGAGCGGGCGACGTCGTCCACGTCCGACCCGCCTGAGGGCGCGCCGACGGCCGGAGGTGACATGATCGGGACGTGGCCATCTCACGCACGCTGCTGAGCGAGGGGGAGCGGGTCGTCGTCTCCACGCGCACCCACCCCAAGGCGCTGCTGCTGCCGGTCCTCGCGCTCGTGCTGCTGCTCGCGGTGGGGACGTTCGTGGAGACCCGCGTCGACGGCGACCAGCGGCTGCTGGCGTGGATCGTCTGGGGCGCGGTCGCGCTGGGAGTGCTGTGGCTGTTCGTGTGGCCGCTGCTGACCTGGCTGGTGGGGCACTACACGATCACCGACCGCCGCATCATCACGCGGACCGGCGTGCTGACCCGCCGCGGCCACGACATCCCCCTGTCCCGCATCAGCGACGTGCAGGTCGAGCGGCACCTCAGCGACCGTCTCCTGGGGTGCGGCACCCTCGTGATCGGTGACGCGAGCCCGGACGGCGCGGTCGCGCTCCCCGACATCCCGCGGGTGCGCGAGGCCCAGGCCCGGCTCAACGACCTGCTGCACGCTCTGCACTCCCGGGGTGGTCGTCATGACGAGGGCGCCTGACCCCGAGCCCGGCTCGGGGGGTGCTCCCACGAGCGGCCCCGTGACCGGCCCCGTGACCGGCCCCGTGACCGGCCCCCAGCCCGGCGACCTCGAGCAGGCGATCCTGGGTGGGCTGCCCGAGCTGACCGCCCCGGAGCTCGCCGACGCCGCCGGCGTCACCGGCGAGCAGGCGCGCCGGCTCTGGCGGGCGCTGGGGTTCCCGGAGTACCCCGACGACACCCCCGCGTTCCTGGCCGCCGACGCCGATGCGATGCGACTGCTCGCCGGGGTCATGGAGGCCGGCCTGCTCGACATGGACCTGGCCGTCAACCTCACCCGGGCGCTGGGCCAGACGATGGCGCGCCTGGCCGACTGGGAGATCTCCTCGCTGACCCAGCGGGTCGAGGAGATGACGGCGGAGGGCTCCGGACGCACACGCATCGACACGGCCGTGGCGCTGGTCGAGCAGTTCTCGCGGCCCTTCGAGGAGCTGCTGATCTACGCCTGGCGCCGTCACCTCGCCGCGGCGGCGGGCCGGATCGAGGCCCTGGCCGACCAGGACGACGAGGACCTGCACGTCACCGACCTCACCGTGGGCTTCGCCGACATCGTCGGGTTCACCGCCCTGTCCAACACCCTCACCGAGGACCGCATCGGCGACCTCGTCGAGCTCTTCGAGATGCGCTGTGCCGACGTCGTTGCCAGCCAGCGGGGGCGGGTGATCAAGAGCATCGGCGACTCGGTGCTCTTCGTGAACGACGACACCGTCCGCGCCTACGACACCGCCGAGGGGATCATCCAGGTCATCGGTCGCGACCCGCGGATGCCGGACGTGCGCGTCGGCCTGGCCAGCGGCTCGGTCGTCATGCGGCTCGGGGACGTCTTCGGCCCGCCGGTCAACATGGCCGCGCGGCTGACCAACGTCGCGCGCCGCAACCGCATCATCATCGACTCCGGCACCGCGGCACGGCTGCCGGCCGACCAGTTCGAGACCCGGCGGATGGCCGCGCGGCCGGTCCGCGGCTTCGGGATCGTCGAGCCCGTCGCCGTACGTCGGCACTGACGCCTCGGACGACCGGAGGTCTGGACCGCCCGGGGGGATGGGGACGGAACTGACAGATGAGTCTGTCAAGTCGAGTCATGCGATCGCGTCAATCCCGACATCCCCACGCGGCCGACGGGCCCTGATCCCCGTCCCACCTGGCCCGATGCTGCCCGCGGAGGGCCACGGAGGCGGCCTAGGGGCCGACTCTTGGCAGGAAGAGGTCACTGTCATGTCGGGCCAAACCCCTACCGGGGAATCATTTTGCTTTTTACGATGTGCGGGTGATCAAGGTCCAGGAAATCAGCATCGATCCCACCACCCGCCGCGCCTGGCGCGCAGGAGAGGAGATCACGCTCTCCCGCAAGGAGTTCGACCTCGTTCACGCCCTCATCAGCCGCGCCGGGGACATCGTCACCCGCGAGGAGCTGATGCGCGACGTGTGGCACACGTCGTTCTGGACCTCCTCGAAGACCATCGACGTCCACCTCGGCTGGGTCCGACGCAAGCTGGGCGACGACTCGCGCCACCCGCACCTGATCACCACGATCCGTGGCAAGGGCCTGCGCTTCGAGAAGTCCTCGCCGGCCGCCTGACCCCGCGACGCCACCACCACGGGAGCGGCCCTAGGCTGACCCGGTGCCTGAGTCCCACGCGCCCACCCTCGCCGTCATCGGGGGCGGTCAGCTCGCCCGGATGATGGCCCAGCCGGCCATCGCGCTCGGCCTGCCGTTGCGCCTGCTCGCCGAGGCCGAGGGCGTCTCCGCCGCCCAGGTCGTCGTCGACCAGCTCGTCGGCGACTACCGCGACCTGCCGACGCTGCGTCGGGTCACCGACGGCTGTCCGGTCGTGACCTTCGACCACGAGCACGTGCCGACCGAGCACCTGCACGCCCTGGAGGCCGACGGCGTGGCCGTCCGTCCCGGCCCCGACGCGCTCGTCCACGCCCAGGACAAGGCCGTGATGCGCCGCCGCCTGGCCGAGCTGGACGTGCCCTGCCCGCGCAACGCCGTCGTGGCAGACGTCGACGAGGTGGTCGCCTTCGGGTTCCCCTGCGTCCTGAAGACCACCCGCGGCGGCTACGACGGCAAGGGCGTGTGGGTCGTGCGCGAGGCGGCCGACTGCGCGGAGGCCTTCTCGGCGGCCGAGGCGGCGTGTGTCCAGGTGCTCGCCGAGGAGCTCGTCGACTTCCGGCGCGAGCTCTCCGCACTCGTCGCGCGCTCGCCGAGCGGCCAGGCCGCGGCGTACCCCGTCGTCGCCTCCACCCAGCTCGACGGGATCTGCCACGAGGTCGTCGCACCGGCGCCCGACCTCTCCGAGGAGCTCGCGGGCCGCGCGCAGGAGATCGCCCTGCGCCTGGCCGGCGAGCTGGGCGTGACCGGCATCCTGGCCGTCGAGCTCTTCGAGACCACCGACGGGCGCATCCTGGTCAACGAGTTGGCGATGCGCCCGCACAACACCGGCCACTGGACGCAGGACGGTGCGGTCACCTCCCAGTTCGAGAACCACCTGCGCGCCGTCATGGACCTGCCGCTGGGCTCGCCCGCCCCGCGCGAGCGATGGACGGTCATGGTCAACATCCTCGGCGGGCCCGACCCCGAGGTGGGGCGGCTCTACGACGGCTACCCGCACGCCCTGGCCCGCGATCCTCACCTGCGGGTCCACCTCTACGGCAAGCAGATGCGTCCGGGCCGCAAGGTCGGCCACGTCAACGCCTACGGCGACGACCTCGAGGACTGCCTGGAGCGGGCGCGGCACGCCGCGGCCTGGTTCCGCGGTGACCTCGGCAACGAGAGCGAGTGAGATGAGCGAGCAGGTCACCGGCACGGGGAGCGGCGCCCGGGTCGGCATCGTCATGGGGTCCGACTCGGACTGGCCGGTCATGCAGGCCGCGGCCGAGGCGTGCCGGGAGTTCGACGTGGAGATCGAGGCCGACGTCGTCTCGGCGCACCGGATGCCCCACGAGATGCTGGCCTACGGCGAGCAGGCCGCCGAGCGGGGACTGTCGGTCATCATCGCCGGCGCCGGGGGAGCAGCCCACCTGCCGGGCATGCTCGCCGCCGTCACGCCGCTGCCGGTCATCGGGGTGCCGGTCTCGCTGAAGTACCTCGACGGCATGGACTCGCTGCTCTCGATCGTCCAGATGCCCGCCGGCGTCCCGGTCGCCACGGTCGCGGTCGGCAACGCCCGCAACGCCGGCCTGCTGGCCGTCCGGATCCTGGCCGCCTCCGACCCCGGGCTGCGCGAGCGGATGGTCGCCTTCCAGGCCTCGCTGCGCGACAGCGCCCACGCCAAGGGCGAGGTCGTGCGGCGTGAGGCCCAGCCCGAGCGCCGGCTCGGCTTCTAGCCCGGACGTCCCTCCCGGTGGGCACGACGGGCGCGCGGGCGCAGGGGCGGCTGGTCGGCCTCGACGCGGCCCGGTTCCTGGCCCTGCTGGGGATGATGGCCACCCACCTGCTGGCCACCCGCAGTGACTCCGGTGACCCCACGTGGGTGGCCGAGGTGCTCTCCGGACGCGCCTCCGCACTCTTCGCGCTGCTGGCGGGGGTCAGCCTGTCCCTGATGACCGGCGGCCCCCGACCGCTGCGCGGTGAGGCGCGCGTGGCCCGCAGCGCCGGCCTCCTGGTGCGGGCCCTGGGCGTGGGGCTCCTGGGCCTGGTCCTCGGTGGGGTCGACTCCGGCGTGGCGGTGATCCTGGTCAACTACGCCGTGCTGCTGGCCATCGGCGTGCTGCTCGTCGGGTGCAGCGCCCGGCTGCTGGCGGTGCTCTGCCTCCTCGCGACCCTGGTCACGCCCGTGCTGCTGTGGTGGGTGCGTCCCGGGCTGCCGCCGCGCGGCTACGACAGCCCCTCGATCGAGGGGCTCGAGGAGCCGGGCCGACTGGCCTCCGAGGTGCTGTTCACCGGCTACTACCCCGTGCTGGTGTGGAGCGCCTACCTGCTGGCCGGGATGGCGCTGGGCCGGCTGGACCTGCGTCGGGTGCCGGGGCGGGTCCTCGGCCTGGTCGCCGTGGCGGCGGCCCTGGTTGCTGGCGCGCGAGGGCACGTTCCGCCGGCTCGACCGGGACCTGTGGCTGCTGGTCGGTCGTGACGACGAGGAGGCGCTCGAGCGCCTGCACCGCCTCATCGACACCGGCCTCTACGGTCAGACCCCGGTCGACGGCGCGTGGCAGTGGCTGCTGGTCTCGGCCCCGCACTCCAGCACCACCTTCGACCTGCTCCGCACCGGTGGTGCCGCCCTCGCGGTGGTAGCACTGCTCGTGTGGGCGCTGCGTGCCCTCGACGGACCCGCCCGTCACCTCGTCACCGTCCTCACCGGCGCCGGGGCCATGACGCTGACGCTCTACACCCTGCACGTCCTGATGACCTCGGACCTCCTCCCGCCGGCGGAGGGGCGCCAGGGGACCGTGGTCCAGGTCGGCGTGGTCGTGGTCGCCGGTGCGGTCGTGGCGCTGCTCGGTCGCCGCGGGCCGCTGGAGGGCCTGGTCGCGCTCGCCGCGCGCGGCACCGAGCGACTCGTGCGGGGACCCAGCGGGGGCCGCTGAGGGCCTTCGGTCTGGACCACCGCCCTGCCCGCGCATCGGGCGGTGGTGGCCGGGTACGGACCCGATGTGTTGCGGTCCTCCGCCAACTCGGGGAGGCCGGTGCCGCGTCCCCAACCGTCCCCCCGGGCGGCACCGGCCCCCTCCCCGGAAGGGTGGTATGACCCCCCGTGGCCGTGGGTAACTTCGAGGACATGGCTATCAACCTGAAGTACACGACCCCCGGTCTGGACGAGAAGGACGCCGTGCGCGTCGTCGAGCTGCTCCAGGACCGCCTGTACGCCGCCAACGACCTGCACCTGACGCTCAAGCACGTGCACTGGAACGTCGTCGGCCCGCACTTCATCGCCGTCCACGAGATGCTCGATCCGCAGGTGGAGGAGGTCCGCGGCTTCGCCGACGCCCTCGCCGAGCGGATCGCGACCCTCGGTGGCTCGCCGGTCGGCACCCCCGCCGCGATCGTCGAGAACCGCTCGTGGGACGAGTACTCCATCGGGCGTGCGACCACCCAGGAGCACCTCGGTGCCCTCGACGTCGTCTACCAGGGCGTGATCACCAGCTACCGCGAGGCGATCGCGGAGCTCGGCGAGCTCGACCCCGTCACCGAGGACATGTTCATCGGTCAGACCGACAAGCTCGAGCTGTTCCACTGGTTCATCCGCGCGCACCTGGAGGACAAGAGCGGTGAGCTCTCCACCAGCGGTGCCTCCTCGGAGCAGGGCGCGGCGCGCGCCGCCGGCTGACCCACCGTCGCACCCGCAGTCGCGGGAATCGCCCTCCCGGCCGTCCCGACCGTGCCACCATCGTGGTGTGGGGGACGACCGGGAGGCGCTCACCGCGCGAGTGGGCGAAGCCAGGCGGCGCTCCGAGACCGCCCGGCTGCTGATGCGTGCCCGCGCCTCGTCGGGCGCCACGCGCACGCGCTACGAGAACGAGGTCGTCTCGCTCAACCTGCCGGTGGCGCGTGACATCGCCCGCAGCTACCGCGGTCGCGGCATCGCCGACGACGACCTCGACCAGGTCGCGAGCCTCGGGCTCGTGAAGGCCGTCCGGGCCTTCGACCCGACGCTGGGCGACGACTTCCTCAGCTTCGCCGTCCCGACCCTGCGCGGGGAGCTGCGGCGACACTTCCGCGACGCCGGCTGGACGGTCCGTCCGCCGCGCTCGGTGCAGGAGACCCAGGCCGCGGTCGTCTCGGCCGAGGCCGAGCTGTCGCAGCGTCTGGGCCGACAACCCGACGTCGCTGAGATCGCCGCCCACCTGGGGCTGTCGGTGCCGCTGGTCCGCGACGCGCTGTCGGCGGAAGGTTGCTACGCGCCGGTCTCGCTGGACGCGCCCCGTCCCACCACCGAGGAGTCGCCGGTGGCGCGGCTCGGCGACGTGGACCCGGCGTTCGCCTCCACCGAGGCACGGTTGGCCGTCCTCCCGCTCCTGGTCGGGTTGGGGGAGAGGGAGCGCACGATCGTGGGCATGCGGTTCTTCGACAACCGCACCCAGTCCGAGATCGGTGACGCCGTCGGGGTCTCCCAGGAGCAGGTGTCGCGCCTCCTCGCCGGCATCCTCGCGCGCCTGCGCGAGGCGCTCGAGGAGCCGGTCGAGGCCGGCGCGACCCGTCAGGTCGGGTAGATCCGCGGAGCCTGCGACGCCTTGCGGGTGAACTCGGGGGCCCGCTTGTCCAGGAAGGCGGCCACGCCCTCCTTGCCGTCGCCCATCGACGTCCAGTACATCGCCAGCGAGTCCGAGAGGTGCGCCTCCAACGGGTGCGCCGCGGCACCGTTGCGGTAGACCATCTGCTTGGCCAGGGCCAGCGCCATCGGCGAGCGGTCCTTGACGAAGGAGCGAGCCAGCTCCAGCGCGGTCGGGAGCAGGTCGTCGGGTTCGTGCACCGAGCGCAGCAGCCCGCCCTCGAGGGCCTGCTCGGCGGTGAGGATCTCCGCGGAGTAGATCCACTCCAGGGCGCGCTGCGGACCGACCAACCGGGGCAGGAACCACGTCGAGCAGGCCTCGGGCACGATCCCGAGCCGACCGAAGACGAAGCCGATGCGGGCCTTGGTCGAGGCCAGGCGCAGGTCCATCGCCAGGGTCATGGTCGCGCCGATGCCCACGGCCGGGCCGTTGATGGCGGCGATGACCGGCTTGGGCAGGGCGTGGATCGCGAGCGTGACCTTGCCGCCGGTGTCACGGACGCCCTCGTCGTACGGCGGCTCGTCGTAGGCGGCCCGGAACTCCTCGGGGGTGGGGCGCACCGACTCGTCGAGGCCGAAGACGTTGCCCTCGGCGGAGAGGTCCATGCCGGCGCAGAACGCGCGGCCGGAGCCGGTGACGACCACCGCGCGGACGTCGTCGGCGCGGGCGTCGGTGCGGAAGACCTGCTCGAGCTCGCGGGCCATCGTCAGGTCGAAGGCGTTGAGCGCGTCGGGACGGGTGAGGGTCAAGGTGGCGACGCCGTCGGCGTCGACCTGCCAGTCGAGGGTCTCGTAGGTCCTCTCGGGCGTCTGCGTCATGAGGCCAATCCTGACGGAGAGCACAGCTGCTTGCCGATGCGGTCCGTGTCGTCGTCGATGATCGCCTGGAACATCCGCGGCGCGCGCTCGGAGTCCCAGCGCACCGACAGGTCACTGATCGGCACCCCGCACGTCAGGCCGTTCTCCCCGTTGACCTGCGTCATCGCCATCGCCCAGAGGCCGGCCCGGACCGGGGACATGCCCTTGCCGAACTCCACGGTGCGGGTGGCGGCCATGTTGAGGTTCCAGTAGCGCAGCGGGTTGAGCACCGACCACGGCGAGAGCACCTCCGCGCCGACGGCGGAGACGACCTCGCGCTGGGCCTGGGCACGCTGGATGTCACCGAGCCCGGTGTAGAGCTTGCGGGACCGGGCGTAGCCGAGGGCGGTCTTGCCGTCGGCCTCCTGGCAGCCCTTCTTGACGTCCAGGTTGGCCTGCGGGTCCTTCATCGCCATCTTCGGTCAGATCTCGATGCCGCCGACGGCGTCGACGAGGTCGACGAACCCGCCGATCCCGATCTCGACGTAGTGGTCCACGCGGATGCCGGTGTTGAGCTCGATGGTCTCGGTCAGCAGCTTGGGGCCGCCGAACGCGTAGGCGGCGTTGATCTTGCTGGTGCCGTAGCCGGGCACCTCGACGAGCGAGTCGCGCGGGATCGACATCAGCAGGTTCGGGCCGGACCCGGTGTGCAGCATCATGATCGTGTCGGTGCGCTGCCCGGACGCGTTGCCCGTGCCGAGCTCCTTGCGCTCCTCGGGCGACAGGCCGGCGCGGGAGTCGCTGCCGACCATGAGGTACGTCGTGCCCGGCTGCTCGGCGGGGCGCTCGCCCTTGGGCTCGAAACCGGACTCGGAGATCTTCGTCCAGGCGTGGAAGGGCGTGTAGACGAGGAAGATCAGCCACAGGACCAGCAGCAGGAACACGTAGCGGAGCCGGAACCGCGGTCGCCTGCGTGGTCCGCGTCCCGACGGGCCCGACGGGGGAGTCGGGGCGAGCGGTGGGGCCGGCTGGGGGGTCGGCTGGGGTGCCGGCTGCTGCCGTGGCGGGGGCTGCTGGCGCGGGCTGCCGGAGGTCCCGCGCGGCTGCACCGGGATGCGACGGGTGGCATCGGGGTCGGCGTCGGCGCCGCCGTCGGTGGGGCGGCCCTGCTTGCCGTACAGCCAGTCGTAGGGCGGCTTCTCGCCATCGCCGCCGGTGGGGGGACGCTCCGTCATGGCGGGGACGCTACCGTGCGTGCCTGTGGCCTCCCTCGAACCGCGGTCCCCGGCCTTCGCGCGGGTCTCCCTGGCGGTGATGACGCACTCGCCGCAGGCCAACCTGCTCGGCAACGTGCACGGTGGGGAGATCGTCAAGCTCGCCGACTCGACCGCCGGCGCGGTGGCCCAGCGACACAGCGGCGGCCCGGCCGTCACCGCCGCCCTCGACGAGATGGTCTTCCTCGCCCCGGTCCACGTCGGCGACATCGTGCGCACGCTGGGCCAGGTGAACTGGGCCGGGCGCTCCTCGATGGAGATCGGGGTGCGCGTCGAGGCCCAGCCCTGGAACGACCCGAGCGCGGACGGGCTGCACGTGGCGTCGGCGTACTTCGTCTTCGTCGCCATCGACGAGGAGGGCCGCTCGCGCGAGGTCCCACCCCTGGTGCCGGAGACGCCCGACGACCTGCGGCGGCACCGCGAGGCGGAGATCCGTCGCGCGCACCGACTGGCCCGCAAGTCCGAGATCGAGGCGGGTCGGCGCGCCTAAGGAGTGTGGCGCCTGTGACTGGTGATACTGCTGGGCATGCCCGCCCCTTCCCCCGGGTCGCCCGTCCAGGCAGCGCGCACCTCGGTCGCCGAGCGTGCCGCGCGGATCCGGTTCCGTCGCGCCCTCTCGCTGATGGTGATGACCCTGGTCGTGCCCGGCTCGGCGCAGCTGGCGGCCGGGGGCAACCGTCGCGTCGGCCTGGTCGCGCTGCGGACCTGGGTGGGGATGTGGCTGCTGGTCGTCGTGGGAGCGGTGGCGGTGGCCTTCGACCACGGGCTCGCCCTCACCCTCGGCTCGACCCCGTGGTTCCTCCTGCTGCTGCGCCTGGCACTCCTGGTCGGCGCGGTCGGCTGGGCGTTCCTGTTCATGGACGCCTGGCGCCTGGGTCAGCCGCTGACCCTCGGCCTGGCCCACCGTCGAGCCGCCGTCGGCGTCAACGGTGTGCTGTGCCTCTCGGTCGCCGGCGCGCTGCTCTTCGGTGCGCACGTCGTCGGCGTCCAGCGCGACCTGATGCTCACCATGTTCGGCTCCGGCCAGGTCACCGACGCCCACCACGGCCGCTTCAACGTCCTGCTGCTCGGCGGTGACTCCGGCGCCGGACGCTGGGGCCTGCGCCCGGACTCCCTGACCGTCGCCTCCATCGACGAGGACACCGGCCGCACCGTGCTCGTCTCGCTGCCGCGCAACATGCAGAACTTCCCCTTCGCCGAGGGGTCGGTGATGGCCGAGCAGTTCCCCGACGGCTTCGACGCCGACTACCTCAACGGCGTCAGCACCTGGGCGCAGGACAACACCGAGCTCTTCGAGGGCAGCGAGGACCCGGGCGTCGACGCGACCATCTCCGCGGTCGAGGGCATCACCGGCCTGCAGATCAACTACTGGGCGATGGTCAACCTCCAGGGCTTCAAGGACCTCGTCGACGCCGTCGGCGGCATCACGCTCAACGTGCGGCAGGCGATCCCGGTCGGCCTGCCCCACGACGACTTCTTCCACTACATCGACCCCGGCACGCGCAAGCTCTCCGGCTTCGAGACGCTCTGGTACGCCCGGGCGCGATACGACTCCGACGACTACTCCCGCATGGCCCGTCAGAAGTGCGTCATGAACGCGATGCTCCAGCAGGTCAGCCCCAGCGTCGCCCTGCGCAACTTCCAGGCCATCGCCCAGGCGTCCTCGGAGCTGATCTCGACCAACGTCCCCGCCTCCGAGGTCGACACGTTCCTCGAGCTCGCGCTGAAGGCGAAGTCGCAGAAGATCTCGACCCTCTCGATCGTCCCGCCGATGGTGAACACCGCCGACCCCGACATCGACCTGGTCCACCGCAAGGTCACCGCCGCGATCGAGAAGGCCGAGGGCACCGCCGCCCCGTCCAAGGGCAAGACGTCGAAGAAGAACGCCGGCGCCCCTGTCACCGGAGGCTCGCTCGGCTCGCTGTCGGAGGGCTACGCCGCCAACCAGGCCGGCGACCTGGCCTCCGCCTGCTGATCGTCACCGCCGGTCGAGGAGGCGCGCCAGCGCCGTCTCGAGACCCCGCCCCCACCGCCGGTCGAGGAGGCGCCGAGCGACGGCCTCCACCGCCGGTTGAGGTGCGAGGAGCGCCAGCGACGAGCCTCGAAGCCCCGTACGCCGACAAGCAGCCTGCTCTACGGGGTGACTGGAGGGTTCCTCGTGAACCCCTTTCACGGCACGCCCTCCGGTCTGCATCGACTCGGTGGTCCGGGTGGGTGGGCGCCTGGGCGTTCGCGCTGCAGCAGGTCCTGCATTTATCGAAGGCGTGCTTCCGGTGGGCATTCGATTTCGGTACTTGGTTGAGGTTCGCTTGACCCTTTCGGTCCGCCGGGGTGCTCGCTTGGGTTGCGCTTGACTCGTCCTCCACAGATTCTTCCCCGGGCCCGCATCCAGGGTTCCTTTCGAACTGGTGTTCCAGTAGAATCTGGTCATGGCACTCGGGCACCAGGATCACTCGGCACAGGACTCCACTCCTGTGCCGACCGGTGACCTGCTGACCGAGATTCGCGACCTCGACCAGGCTGCTGACCAGGCCGACCGGGACCGGTTCATCGCGATCGCCGAGTGGGCTGAGCGCCACACCACCGGCCAGCTGCTCCCCGACCTGTACGGCACATTCGGGCTGCCCGACGACGACGCCCACACCGAAGCAGAGAACGCCTGGCTGTCCCGGTTCGGGATGCCCGGTGCCGACACGATGCTCGAGCTCGCCGGCCCCGGTGCACCGGAGATTTCGGAGTTCGCGGTCATCGAGCTCGCCGCCGCCCTGGGTCGCTCGACCGACTCGGGCCGGATGCTGCTCTCCGACGCCGTCGAAGCCCGTTACCGACTCCCCAAGATCTGGCAGCGCCTGCTGGACGGCCAGGTCCAGGTCTGGCGGGTCCGCCGCGTCACCGACCTCACCCGCGCCCTCACTCAGGAGGCTGCGGCGTTCGTCGACGCCCACCTCGCCCACGCCATCCACACCGCCTCCTTCACCACCATCAAGCGACTCGTCGCCGAAGCAGCCGCACGGTTCGACCCCGAAACATGCGAGATGGAAGAGGCCGACACCCAAGCGACACTGCACGTCACCCTCGACCTGGGCACCGCCTGGTCGATCGGCACCGCGAGCGGCGTCCACCTCTCGGGTCTGCTCGACCGTGCTGATGCCGAGGAGCTCGAGGCAGCGATCCGCACCATCGCCGACCAGCTCCTCGCTGCCGGGTCCACCGACTCCCTCGACGTGCGCCGCGCGAAGGCCCTGGGCTACCTCTCCCGCGGCGATCTCACCCTCGACCTCCAGCCAACCGAAGATCCCTCGCCGGTCGAGGTGCGAGCGAAGCGAGCCACGAGACCCCGCCAGGTCGTCCTCCACGTCCACCTCTCCGACGCCGCTCTCAAGTCCTCACCCGAGGTCGACCCCGACACCGGGATGCTCGGCCTCCACCTCGCCCGCGTCGAGAACCACCACCAGACCCTCACCGCCGAC
>LUMS01000227.1_pt1 | contig 22673 bp, 14 predicted proteins | sample 729711 | NCBI WGS metagenome assembly LUMS01 (sample SAMN03860298, study PRJNA289734) | marine metagenome | biome: seawater column; feature: ocean; material: water; isolation source: Red Sea water column Station 192 - depth 25m | place: Saudi Arabia: Red Sea | collected 2011-10-15 | depth 25 m | reverse complement strand
ACTGGAAGATCCTGTCACAAGTGCGGATACCGAATCTTCGTCAAACCGCGAAAAGATGGCATGGCCAAGGTTCTGAAAGCTGAGTGACAATCGCGGAGTTCAAGACCCTCCTCTCTCCCATCAGTCCGTGGCAAGCTGGCTTGAGACAGAGGCTCCGACTAGTTTCGATGAACTAGCAGTCCCGGCGACAGTTCGTCAGACACTCGCTTCCAGCAGCATCTCGATAGATCCGCCTCACTTACTAATCACCGGACCAGCGGGTGTAGGTAAGACCGCATCTTGGCGTCTCTACGCCAGACAGCTTCTGGGACCCGGATGGAAGTCCACGACGCACATCCTTCAAGCACGAGATTTAGTGAGACAGAGGGGAGCAATGTCGTCTTTCGAGGAGTTCCTGCGACCCAGCGGGTCAGAGAAGGACACCTTGGCAGGAAGGACCAGCCTGGATGCTTTCGATAGAGGAATTTCCCTATATCCAGATGAAAACATTGCTCCAGCCGGTTCCGAGACCGAAGTGCACGATGGAATGATGCCCGTCAGCCGTCTGATAGTGATCGAAGACGCCGATTACTTGGGCCATATTCGCCAAGCATATCTCAGGAGGATGATGGAGACGGTAGGGGGTGCTTCCAGATTCGTACTCGTAGCCCGGGCCCCATCCAGAATCATAGATGCACTACGATCACGCAGTCAGATGATTAGAATCCCGTCTACCGACAGAGAAACAATCACCACTACACTATCAGAAATCGCTGAGAAAAACGGCTGCATACCGGCAGAAGGAGTACTAGAGGATATATCTTACATTTCCGAAGGCAATCTCAAGAAGGCCGTCTTCACGTTGGAGATGCTAGATTCCAGGGGCCTTGCTTCAGATCGCTCATCAGTTCACAAGATGGTTCAGGCATCAACTCTTCAAGCAGGGAGGAGACTAGTAGAATTGGCTATTAGAGGCAAGGTAGTCGAATGGAAATGGGAAAATCAACGAGGAAGAAATAAGAAAGTCCTATCAGGAGCAATGGCAGAAGTTGACAACCTGATGAATAATCACGGTCTAGATTCTACCGACCTCGTCTCCCAGATCCATTCTGTCATCATCGGAAGGAGGCTCAGCGTCCCCCAGTCACTAAGGTATGAGATTCTGGGGAAGAAGCACGGACTCTCAATGTAATCGTGGCGGGCGCGGCAGGATTCGAACCCGCGGTCCCCGGCTTAGGAGGCCGGTGCATTATCCAGGCTATGCTACACGCCCGTTCTCGCGAGCACGCACTCCTGAAGAAATCTGCCCCAAAAACGAACACTCTTCGTAGAGCCATCCGATGCCATGAAGCAGGGGAGGCTTCTGGGGAATACATGGCGAGCAATATGTCTGACCTGCCCAACCCCTACGGCGAAGACGACTTACCCGGCTCCTCCTCTGAGTCCGCTCTGGAACGCAGAGTTCGAATCAGAGACTCCCAGAGAGTGTTCTGGACTAAAATTGCCACTATACGGTGGAGCGGCCTCGCCAGAATATCGATATCGTTCGCTGCTGTATTGGCTACGCTAGTCCTAGCATCTGGTCGGGGAGGGGAACTGGTTTACGTCGGTGTTGCACTCTTCGCATTTCAGGCCGTTCTTTTCTTCCCTGCTATGCTGGCCTCTTCCTTCGCCCAGATGTCTGCTAGAGACCGACTACAGTTGAAAATTGGACGTACTAGATCCATGGAAGCCTATCCCGGTGTTGAGAGAATCCTAAACACGCTCCAAGAGAGAACACTCAGAGAGAGAACCAGACTGATATGTGCGTTACTTGCAGCAGGAGCGCTGAATTCTGAGGACAACTTCGAGACAGGGACGATTCTGGCGTCGATACTCTTCGGATTAGCTGTATTTCTAGGATCTATCTCTATTATCAACACACTTCAGTTGGAACGTCGAATTCCAATGATAGACTCAGACTTCCCGTTGCTATCCATGCACGCTCCAACTCTCCATCAAAGTACTCTAAAGAGAGCTCTTACTGATTTGGTAGTCGCACATTTAGATCCGGAAACAGCGGGGGCATGGGACGATTGGGTCGTTGGCCTAGAAAACAAGGTCAGATCGAACCAAACTCCTGAATCTGCGGTAGAGCACCTACTTAGAGTACTACATCTGAATCACCTAGGTCTCCTTGATGACAGCAGACTGATATCCGAGTCCAAGAGGGTCTTCAGGGTCGCCGCAATTGATGATCTAAACAATGACGAGTCTAAGTTCTGCTACAGGACACTCAGAAGATTAATGGCACACACTAGGGCATGGCAACCAGGACTCTTCAGACTGATAGATAGGCTCGAGGATGCTGCATTGAGGGGGCATGTCTCCCTTATCGAGAGCCCATGGAGGCTCGATCTGGACATCCCCCCGAGATGCTCCCAGGGCCAAGGGGATCTGTTCGTGATGATTCATAACCACTCTGGACGAGAATCTCAGATAGAGGTAGACATCATTGCTGCTGACGGGGAACCCCACCAGCAGACACTGAGATTGAATCCTCCGGTATCCAGGCAGCCCAAGAAACGTGCAAAAATAGGAGAAGAAGGAAACGATATAGTAGACGTGCTAGGAAGACTGATTGACAACAGTCTGGTCTTATGGATAGGTCTAGCATGGCCCACCGGGTCAACAGGCCCTAAGCCAGTTCAGGTTAACATGAGGGGACCAACAGGGGAGACACTCTCGGCGTTCGTGGTCCAAACAACCCTCTCCTCAGGATTCAATCCAGAGGGAGCCACAGAGAAGATGCTCGATGCAGCAGTTGCAGTACGCAGAATCGCTATTTCCGTTGCGGATTGATATTACCTGGGGAATCTCTCACAGCGTCACGTTCTTGTGACCGAGACCTCTGCGTTATAGAGAAAGATGGAGTCCAGGGAAGTTGTCATCATCGGTTCGGGCCCAGCAGCCCTGCGCGCAGCGATAGCCTGCGCTGATGGAGGAACGGTACCACTCATGATTGATGAGTTTGGAATTGGCTCTGCCTCGGGCTCTCACCCAGTAGCTGGATTAGCAGCCTCAATAGATGAAATGGACTCAAAATCCCATGAAGAGGACACTCTAGCCCTAGGTGGCGAAACATGTGACGAGGAGGTTGTATCCAGGACATGTAAACAGGGAGTCGAGACTTTAGCTGAACTAGAGAGATGGGGATTGGCCCTAAGGCGTAGAGAAGGAGGGCTTCCACATGCATCCGCAGCACCAGGGCACAAAACTCCCAGGCTAACGGGATGCGGGGACTCAACTGTTAGGGAGGTGACGAGGGTACTTGAGGAACAGGCTATCAAGAGAGGAATCCAGAGAAACGCTGACTGTATTTCTCTTAGCATAGTCTCGGACAATTCACAGGTTCGGGGGATTGTGACTCTAGATGTCCCCACTGGTAGAATAGACGCTATTCAGACCAAGGCAGTTATCCTAGCAACCGAAGGCCATCAGGGACTTTGGTCAAAACCCAGCGATGGATCAGGAACCGGCTCGGCACTCGCTATTTCTGCTGGGATCGATTTGAAGGGGATGGAAATCACTCCGAGGCATCCTCTAACGATTAGGGATTGTGGGATTCACATCCCTCTCGATGTTCTAGGCTCCGGTGGGAGAATAAGAAGAGAGAACGGAGACGATGTAGGCCCAGAGGAAGCCCTGGAAGGAGAACCCTGTGTACTCGATCTTAGACAGATGGACGCAGACGCAAAGGTTTGGTTCTCACAGACATCTATGCGAATAATGGATAGACTAGGGATTGATATTTCTAAGGACGTGATCCCTCTTTCTCCAGGAGTAGCATACACAACCGGTGGAGCACCATCCGACGCACAAGGAAGAGTTGTTTTCCAAGGTCACACAACAGAGGGCCTTCCTGCCGAGCTGTGGCACACAGGCCTATACGCTGCTGGAAGGAGCGCTCATACTGGAATGCACGGATCGAACGCGCTACCTGGGAATCTTCTACTTGACGACCTAGTATCAGGCAAAGCAGCAGGTGAGCACGCATCGGAATGGGCAACAGAAATCAAATTTGGAGGAAATACTCAGATTGAAGAGGCCATGAAGGGAGAATCAGCTAGGATCTCTTCCATAATGGGTGGCGATGGAATGGCAGTTGCCAAGTTTCACTCGAAGTTGACATCTGCAATCTCTTCCGGATCATCTAATGAGGTATCACTAGCCGAAGTAAGAGCGATAAAAGATACAGGAATCAGCCTAACTGATACCTCATCAGTCATGAACACCGAAATGGCAGAGGCTCTGCGGTTGATTGGTCTGGCGTCTGTCGCTGAAGCGATTCTTACTTCTGGGTGAGGAATATGGAAGATGGCCCAAGCATCTTCACAATGATCATCCAAGGGGAGATTCCATGCCACAAGGTATACGAGGACGACTTGATATTTGCATTTCTGGATATCAATCCATCTAGTCCTGGCCATACGCTAGTGGTACCCAAAGAGCCAGCCAGGAGTCTTGATGAGCTGAGTGATGATTCTGCGCAGGCCATCGGTAGGGCCCTGCCTAGGATATCAAAGGCAGTCCTGGAGGCCACTGGGGCATCTGAGTTCAACGTAATTCAAAACAACGGTCCGAATGCATTCCAGAGCGTTTTCCACGTTCATTTCCATATCATCCCGAAGATGGAAGATGGCAGAGGACTCTCATTCCCATTCAAACCCTCGTCGATAGATCACGAAGATGGAGCACGACTATCATCTTCAATCAGAGATTTGCTGAGTCTTCCGCCCTCTCAATAATCAAGACCTCTCACCCCATCCGAAACCCGTGTCGGATATGCAGGATGCACCCGATATCGAACCTGAGCTGTCTAGCGGAGCAATGAAGCTTAGAAGGAAAAAACTAGACAATCTCCCTTGGGACCATACAGGAAGACACCCAGGAAATCCATACTTCTGGAAGATTATCCTCATACTGATAGGCGTAGGACTTAGATATATTTTCAGAAGGAGTCACTATGAGAAGATACCAGATTTCGAAGGAGGCAGAGTGATATCTTCGATGCACATTAACGGATTGGTAGATCCTGCCACAAGAAGAATGGGGTCGCAACCAGTAATCAGGAAGTCGGAGATTGAAAACGGGGTTTCCGATGAAGAATACGCTAGAAAAATCAACGATAGGACCCTTCTCACGATGACTAATTGTATTGCTTCGGGATACAATGCTATGGTAATGCCCGAAGGCAAGTCTCACCAAGATCCACATCTCCACCGTTTCAAGACTGGTCCGATGAGGGTTGCTCTAAATGCAGCCTCAATAGCAAAACACAGAGGCCTCCCCAATCCTGCCCTTCAGCCTGTGGGATTGCACTTTAGGTGTTACCACTGGTTTAGAACAGATGTCTTTGTCGAATTCCAGGAACCAATCCCCGTCCTAGCTCCAGAAGTCTCAGGAGCTCCTGAGAGATTGTCCGCAGGGATATGGGAAGAACCACCATCGGATCAAGTTCATTATTTGAGGGACACTCTATTTTCATCTCTTTCAGAAGTAACTCCAGATGCTCCGGATTGGGAAACGTACCGTGCTTGGCATCTGATAGGACACATCAGGGCGAATAGTTCTAACTCCCAGTTGAAATCATTCAGAGACGAGGTCCTAGCAGCTAGAGAAGTTAGAGCCGCATTGTCTGACGGGCAGACTAAGGAGGACCTGATGGCGCCCGCTATCGAGGCTGCCAAAATTCTGAATGATGATCAGCTAGATGGCCGAGCATTGACTGGAATCAAGTTAGACTCCAGAATAGCATGGACAAAATCTGCAATTGGAATTTTTCTGATGATTCTAATGTCTCCAATCACACTCCCCTCCACTGGTATTCAGGCATTTTTCGCTTGGTATCTTGGAGATAGAACCGACGAGGGAATAGATGCAAGGACAACTTACCACTTTCTAGCTGCGATGTTTTCACCAATACTGTTCTGGCTCCCGTTGGCAATAGTCACAGCATTCCTAATGTATCCACCTTCCTTGTTGAGCATCGCCATAGCTATGTCTATTTTGTTGATAATACATTTCTCAAACTTAGTTTTCTTGTTTGGCTATGATTGTTGGTCAGACTTCTCAACTTCCAGAAGGAGAGCAAAACTCGCTTCTTCTGACAGAGGAAAGAGACTCGAAGAATTGATTTCAGATGTGAAAACCAATCTCAACTTGCTCTAAATAGGACGACCTTTTGGAGCATTTGTGAATCACAACGAGGCTGCAGACAGTATTCGGTCATGGTTGGACAGTGAGAGGCTGGAGGCAAGAGAGGTGAAAGATCCTCAGGCCATAATCCACCTTCATGTTAGATACCCCCCAACTAAGCAAGGTCATCTGTTCAATATTGTAATTCCCAAGAAGAGAAATTTGGTATTGTTATACTCCATTACAAGAGTAGATGAGGGACAGCAGGAGTCAATGCGTGAAATGGCTAAAGAAGACTCAGAGTCATGGGAGGAATGGCTACACGATACTAGAATCAGAATGACATCGTCTGACTTAGATTGGGTCCTCCATGTCGGGAGAAGCAAGCAGGGAGTCGCAGGCCCACTCCAGGCCTTCAATCTCTCTAGGCCAGTTTGGCTGGATGGACTTACTCAGAATGAATTTATGCAGAGTATGAGAAGAGTTTGGCTAACCAAGCTATCATTGATTCACCAGATAAAATACGGCTTTGGAAACGGGAAGGGGAAACCAGGCCCAGTGGATGATTGGGAAGGGAAGACAGGCAGAAAATCCCCTGAATCTCCTACTAGACATTCAGAGATTGATACTGACGAGACAGGTGGTTTTGGGAAGGATTTTGACCCACTGGAATGGGCCTAGTTCGTCATCTCGATTAAGTGACCATAATGGGTATAGGTTAAGTATTCGAGAAAGTCGAATATGGATGATGCATACCTTTCGACATCTTACTAACGACCGTATATCTACCAAGAAGAGCGGTTTAGCGATTGTCGTGCTAATGCTCGTGAGCCTCCTTGCCACATTCTCACCGCAGGCTAGTGCGAGCGAAATTGTTCTGACCGATCCCATAGAAGTCGTCCAGAGCGGTGTCCACAATGATAGAATGATGTCCATGGATGCAGACTCATCTGGAAACGTCCACGTAGTCTGGAGCCGCAATACGAACCATCTCTACTACAAGATGCTAGATCCAAGGGGGGAGACGCTGATTGCCGAGACTCAAATCTCTGATCCAGGAGCTCATCGAGCCTGGCATCCAGACATCAGAGTAGACAATGATGACATGGTCCACGTTGTTTGGACGGACAAGGCAAGTCAGTACAAGATCATGTACACCCTATTGGATCCTTCATTGGACGATCAGAGCGGCGATGCGTCTCTGGACTCGGTACTTTCCGTGGTTCCAGACGATTACGAGGTTGCAAACAATCCTCAGAACAGAGACTGGCCTGCAATAGACGTAGATTCTGAAAATAATCCACATATTGTATGGGAAGACTCGTTCGAACCATTGGAACTATACTATCAACAATCTCAGATTTACTACAAGATGATGTCAATTGATCACGTCGCTAGAATGGTAATAGTGGAGATTGACAGCACACTCTTGACCCCTATCCTTGGACAGAAGGGTCACCCAGATATCGCCGTTGACGTAAACGACTTCGTTCAGATAGTGTGGGATGATACTAGGGGCGGTCAAGTAGAGATGGTTGTCCCTATCGATACATCTGGCTCTATGAATGCAGAATGGGCTGATATGTGTGCTGTATTCTATGGAGGGAACTTTGCGAGCGGCGGGTATTTCGTGGGTCTAAAGCCCATGCTTGTCAGTGCCAATATGAGTGTATACGAAACCCTCTATGCACTAAGCGGCAATTGGCCAGCAGCAGCGACCAGTGGAAACTGTGCCGACGCTTACCAGACCGGAGGATCCGGGAGCCAGGGCCCGAGAAACACTCCTCTAGGTCCTGGAGACTCCTCCGGAGGGATCAGAGAACTCACTGAGGTGGTTTACAACAACCAGGCGACCAACCTACCCGCTGATGGCGGTTACTACAGCGAGTTCTGGGGGCCTGCAGCAACTTGGGCCTGCCTATCCTACAGAGATGTCCAAGGAAGGCAGGGACTTTCTGCAAACCCCCCAACAGCTCTGGACCATCGATGGAATGACAATGCCACGAGGGTTGTAATTCCAATTTCTGACGAAGGACCATACGGAGGGACGCCAATGGACAACGACGATACGCAGAGCATCAATCAGGCCCACGACGCTTGTGTTTTGGCTCAGACAAAGCCATATCCTCTCTGGGCAGGCTCCGACACTTCTGTAGGAAGTTACATGCTCGATCTTGCCCAGTGCCCTGTGGGGTCAGGACTGAACACTAGGTCATGCAGCGGGGCTACGACTCGAACAACTTCCGCAGAGGGCCAAATGTATCAGTTCCCAACAACCGCAGGCTCCTCGTCGGAGCTCGAGATAATGGTAGAGGCAATGGTATACTTAGCTACGAATAACTCTCGAGAGATCTACATGACTGTTCTAGACCCTCACTCGCTTCTAGAGAATCCATGGCCTGGTTGGACTAGAGGCGATCCAGGTACAGAATCTAATCAGCAAGGAGGTTACTATACCGAGGATTTGGGTCCATCAGAGGATGAACAGGGCTACGGACATCTGGTCGTTGTGAATGATACTCAGATTACAAACAACCCTGCTTACAGCCTACACCCCTCAATAGCAATAGACACATCAGGAAATACGCATCTCGCATGGCAAGATGGCCGACTATATCCTGGCTGCTCAGGGCCGACAGGTGGTATCGATATCGAAGGCGCCTACGAAGTATACTACACCAGACTCAGACTAAGAGGTGCTGCAGAATGGGACGGAGTCCCCGAGGGTCTACCAGCATACGGGATTAAGCAAATCGCTTCAAGCGCGATTTCGAACTCTGAGCAATGCGAGGGTGCTAGCGAAGAATTCCCGTTTGCGCCAAGCTCTGTAGCCCCTTCTATCTTGACCGACTCCTTCGACAATGTCCATCTAGCTTGGATAGACTACAGCAATACTGAATGGCAGGAGACAATTATGTATGCCAGACTAAACAATACCAACGAGGAGTACCCGCAGGGATTCCCATTGAATTCTGCAGCCTCTTCGATACTGGACCCATGGGAGATACAAGAAGTTACCAATTGGTCTTCTGACAAGTTAGGCCCTGCACCCTGCCAGCCAGAGTGCAATACCGCCGACGGACACCATCTGTTCCCTGACTTCAATCTCGATCGTGGGATGCCTCCTGCATTCGCCAACGATCTCGGTAGTGGAGCACATATCGGATGGTCAGACAAGAAGTGCGACTGGGACGGTCAGAATGCGAACAAGTGGACTCTTTGCTACGTACACGTGCTGACTGGCCTAGTGGACCTCTCACTGGCCTGTGACGAAAAGATACAGGCAAATCCGAATATTGAGGGATACCCGTACGATTGCCCTTCAGACGCTGAGACATTCTACCATACCATTCAGCCAGGAGAACTTACAACGTTCAACATCACAATAGCCAATCCCACCCCAGGGCCCGCGGAATTGGTCCAGGATACGTTCACCATAACAATGGAGGGCGTTCCAAATAACTGGACTGCAACACTATTCTACACGACCAACAATACCCCGATTTTTGACTCAACTAAGATTTTCCTCGAGGGCGGAGCCATAGATCCACTTTACCTAAGAGTCAGAACACCCACAATCTATCAGGCTAAGAGCGACGAACTTGCTCAGATAAGCATCATCGCAACATCGCAAAAGGACCCAGCTATCCGCAACAAGCTAACCTTGCTAACTCTGATGGATGTTGTCCATGGAATAGAACTTGATACGAGCCATTTCCAAGTAGATGTTGAGCAGGGCAAATCGGCAGTCTTCTCAATTTCGATCAAGAACACTGGAAACGTTTTCGATACGTTCGCATTCTACGACCCGGCTACACTGGACGGACAAAACGAGTGGGCACTTCCGTTTGGATGGGGGATAGACTTCCCACTGTCGCTATCCTTGGATCCAGGTCAATCCGTAACTAGGAATCTAAAGGTCAGTGTCCCTGAATCCCAGGACCCCGGCACCTTTGCCATATACCTGAAGGGATGGTCAACCGGCGAGCCTGTCTTGTCTGTCGATAGAGGGACATTCGATGTACTAGAGTTATGGATAAACGTCTCGATAAGGACAACTGGGAACATTGTATTCGATATCGGGGATACAAAACTGTACGTTCTTCCCGGGGAGTGTGCCAGATTCCCTGTTCAGGTGAACAAGTACTTTACTCCAGGGAGTCTAGTTTTCACAACTCCCGGCGCACCGATGGAGAGGCCAGAAGAGGCAGATATCAACTCATGGAGGTTCGATCACTGGACAGTGGACTTGGACTTCTCAGAATGGCCGGGTGGATCTTCATCTGCTGATCAGGATATCTACTGGGCAAATGTGGGTAACACATACACAGTCACAGCCGAGATGTGCTCTCCGTTCAATGCAACCGCTGGAATTGGGGAATCTGTCACAGTCCGTGCGCATCTGGATGGCTCCCCGAAAGTTCGTGACTCTGTGCTAATTCTGACTAATGTTGTTCAGAGGTACGAACTAGAATCCTCAGTACCTGAGACTATACTAGACCTATACCCCGGTCAGTCCTACCAAATGAACACCACAATCTCCAACCTAGGCAACGGCCAAGACAGGTTCGATGTCACAATCGAGTCCATAATTGACGATAAAGGAGCGGCTCACGTTTGGGACATGTACATCCCGAGGATATTGTTCGAGGAATTGAACAGAGACGAGTCACAGACCGTTCCAATTTACATCAACGTCCCAGTTCAGACCTTAGCTGGTGATTACACCATCACATTCAACGTCCTGAGTGAGGAGCCCTATGAGGGAACTAGAGTTCAGGATCAGGTGGTACTCAGAGCTACCATAATCGAGTTCCACGATATGCAAATTTCTCTGGATCCGTTGGTGGAGAGCAAAATCAAGACCACGGCCCCAAGCAGAATCGTAAGATACACTCTCAACGTCTCAAATTATGGAAACGTGGCTGATCAGCCTACGATCCACAACCACACATACGATGATGTGAACAAAATCTGGTCCGTGAGTCCGGGCCTGGGTTCTCTCAGCACATGGGAAATAGACTACGCTCTCTTGGAAGGGTTCGGTAGCGAGTTCCCGCTTGAGAAGCCATGCGTAGAACTAAATGTCGAGGAGGAGAACCAAATCAACCAGCAAGTCTCCCAGGGAGAAGGACCCGACTATTGCTATGTAACCGCAGGAAATACCATCACACTTCCCATGATGGAGCCCTATACTACTCTGCAACTAGTTGTCATCGTCACCGTGGCTCCCGATGCATCGCTGGTTGACAGAAATCTCGGAATCAAGGTCCTATCCATGCACGGCTCTTCTGACGAGGGCGGTGATTTCGATGAGACTGAAGTTTGGACTGACTCGTGCACATTGGATAGCAACTCTGACGGTATCCCCGACAATCCCGCTCCCGATTGCGATACGAATGAGCAGGTCCTCGAGATGCGCCTCAGAGCTCCCGATCTAGTTCTAGAGAGCGTGGTCGCTCTAGACAGAGAAGCCGCGATTGGAGAGATGCTCTCGGTCAATGTATACATCACAAACAGAGGAAACGCACACGCCGCTGACGTCAACATCATCCTTTGCAAGGATCAGTCCGAATCTGACATCAAGAGGAACGGATGCAAGGAGGAGAACATTGTCTACAGGCAGATTGTAAATGCTATCATGCCAATAGGGCAGTCCGAATCAGATCTGTCAGACCCGATTACCCTGCTATACATGGTCGAAGCCGGCAACCACGATATCGTAGTCGTAGTAGATCCTGACAACAATATCGTGGAAACCGACGAGAGTAACAATATCGAGAAGATAGGGACCATGAAATCTCCACTCGGAGCAATCGATGTAGGCAGAGAGATTGTAGTTAGATACTCTGTTCCGGTTATTATCATAGGAGCAACCTTCTCCCTATTCGGAGTCGCAGGCTTCGTAATCTGGGGGAGGAGGGTCGAGGCACTCGCTAGATTCTCAGAACTGAGCAGTCTATTGCCAGGTTCAGATGATGATGACCTAGTGTTCTGAGGTTTACTTAGCCATCCACCATGGAAGCGGCATTGACTCTCTGCCAGAGACAAAGGAACCAGAATTGGTCGCGAAATCCCTCATTAGTTTCTCTCTCAAAGCATCCATCATCTTCTCAGCATGCATTGATTGTATCCTCATACCTTGGGAGAAAGCATCCAAGTCCAACGGTCTCCTAGGGTTCCTCATCATGGCGTGTGCAAGCTGCCTCTCTTCGTAAGATTCGAAGCCCCTTTCCAGACTCGGAGAGACCTTGTGCATTACTTGCTGATGAAGCGCGATTATCGAATCTCTCTGCCTGTCAACACTCTCCAACGCCGCATCCAACTCTGACAAGATCCCCATCGCATCTACTATCGGTAGGCTCTTCCTGGAACTAATCTTGCCCAAAACACTCTCCAGATTGTCGGGAAGACCTCCGGAAAAACTCACCCCTCGAGGCATCTTCCTATGCTCGGCTCTGAAAAGGTCGGGCCCCAAATCCAGACGAATCGAGAACGACTGATTGACTCTGTACACTTTCTTAGGGGGGCCACCCTTGTCCGACTTCTTCATTTCCGAATCTACGAATCCAGCTTCCTCCAGGACCTTGAGGTGTTTTACAACCGCCTGTTGGCTGACGTCAAGCAACTCGGAGAGTTGCAATGGGTAGTGAGGCTCCTTTACGAGATGTCTGAGAATCGATCTCCTAGTAGGATTCTCCAGAATACTCAGAGACTCATCGAAGCCCACCACCACTTACCAACTCAAGGTTGGGTAGTCAACGTCCTCTAAAAACCCAATCTAGAATTTATTGTGACCATATGCGGTTCAGTTCATCCCTCGTCCCACGACTTCCATGACTCGCCATCCTTCTCGTTTGAAGCATCAGTAGATATGGTAGAAGGAGGTTGTCGATTGGTATCTGAGAACGGATTCGGCGCCTCTGGAGGCTTCTGATCGCCTTCCATATCACTTTGGGCATTTCCTATTATCACTCGACCGTCATCAATTATTACGAATTGGTCCGGCGCCTTCCTTTTGTCAGTCCATACCATGATTGCTAGTACAAATCCAACCAGGCCAATCGGGGAACCCAGGCAACAGCCTATGTAGAACAAGTAAGTCCATACGATTCCGCTTAATTTGTTCGCAGAGTCCTCATCGTCAACAAGCCAGAGCGTGGTCGTACCAAGATTCTCCAATGTGTACTCTCCTCCAATATTCTCGAAGACTCTTACAACAGAAAATGAAGTCCCATTTCGCTCATCATAACGATCAAACTCTAGCGCTCTAGCCCCTCTACCCGGCAATTCGTTACCCTGACTGTCTGTCAATATCAGATCTGCATCGGGTGAGCCGTCATCGGACACCCTAAGTGCCGAGACCAAGATAGAGCTCTCTATCTCGAACGTAATCGAATCACCTGGCTCCAGTTTCACTAGAGAGTTACTCTCCGGATTGTACAGCTCGTTGTAGTCGTCGAATACTTGCCACAAAGAAATCACGGCCATCAGCAGTAGGGCCGCGGAGGAAGCGGTGGTGATCCTGGCCCAAGCCCTCTTCCTGTCGGTCACAATCCTCCCTCCGGGCACTCATCTATCAGGCTTTTTTCAGTAAGTTATGCCCATTGTGGCGAGCTTCTCTGGCAGGTAAGTATCAGTGACGAAGTCTAGACCGTACTTTGCCAGAGACTGCTGCTCCGCTTTTTTCCCTATTTCTTGCATCAGTTGGATCTGCTCTTGCCACCAACCAGTAGCGAATCTTGGATCACTCAATTCTGCCTCCAGTGCATTCAGGTCCTGTTTTGTCAAATCGTCACTTGGAAGGTCGTAGGCTAGTATATCATCGGCTGTTATCCCTAGATATGTTGCCTCCTTAGTAGCTAAGTATTCTGAGATATGAGCAGTTTTGATTGCTCCATAGGCTATGCTAGCATAGATCCTGAATGACCAGGGGTCGCAGTCTGCGAAGACCAATATCGGCTTGTTCCATTCATCGCTCATTCTTCTCATAATCCTCCTAGTGGACCTTGCCGGTTGACCCTTTAGATGGACTAGAGCGCACCTCGCCTCCTCATCGAAACCATTCTCTACTAGCCTGTCGAACATTCCACCAGTCTCTATTGCCATCACGAAGTCGATATCCTCTTCCACCATCCTAAGCTTCTCTGACTCTACGTTATACGGAACCCCGTATCCAGAATCACCTACGTCGTCTCTACAGTTAATCCTCATCCAGTCTCCTCTACGATTCCTCTCCTCAAAGGTGACGTTGCCGATGATTCTCGCACCGTCCTCCTCAGGCCTCAGACCGAAGTCCTCTCTCAGACACTTCGTTACTATCTCCAAGTCCTCAGATACCCCATTGCTTTCGTTCTGACTAGAGAATTTTCCATGCCCCCATCCTTCAGAAATGTAGTACATTTCCCTAAGAGTGGAGGTTTTTCCATCAGAGATCATTCCTTCAACGAACTCTGAAATGTGTAGTGCCCTCAGAAGTTGTCTGGCAGAACCAAGAGATGTTGCATCTCTAACGGTCTTCTTCTTTCCGTACTTGTAAACTCCAAGTTTCTTGTCGAATCCTATGTTTGATTTCGATCTCACTGGCAGGGTCATAGTAGGGGGGTTGCCTTTCATCATCTTATCATGCATTTCCGAAGCAACCCCATGCAAAGCATCAATCACCTCTTCCTTCGTTTTTTGTCTGTCCATTGTCACTCGTCCACCTCCATTCCATCTTTAGTTGTGAAATCACCAAACAGGCTTGTTTGCCCCTCAACTAGGGGCCGAGCCTGGGACGCTTCACTATCCTCGGCTCTCTCTTTCAGCTGGGGGATGGTCTCCTTGGGTTGTTCCAACTCCGCCTCGGCCGCTTCCAGGGCTTCTGATTTCCTCAATTCCTCCAACAGCTTCTCATCGATCTTAGACGCACCTATGACTTCTCCATTACCTCTGTAGAATATCTCTGCATCGCTCCATTCTCCCTTTCTCAAACCAGAGACTCCGAAGTGTATTGTCGTGGCAGTTCCTGGATTCAGTGTATCCAGCCTCCATGCCCATAGTCCCTTGGCCTGCTTGGCCCCACCTAGGGGGTTATCGGAAATTGCAGTTCCATCTCCTTCCGGCCATTTTGCTAGAATGGTGTACGCTCTTGCTCTAGCAGTGTAGTTGTATATGGTTATGGAGCAAGTGGCTAGGCCCTTTTCATCATCCCAACCCATCTCCTCTTCGCAGAAAACTGCATCCATTATCCTGGTAATTATAGGTGCTAGATCAGGCTCATCCCTAGATAGGATTTCTGAGGATTTCTTCGAGATTTCTGGGAGAATTACGTTAATGAGCTCAAATTTCTCTCTTGCTTTCTTCCTCTGAGAACTCTTCTTCAGGCTAGATGGATTAGCACTGCTGCAGGGCCCTTTGGAATACCCTTTCCTCCGGGATGGTCTAAACCATATCTCTTCCAGTCAACCGCCTCAAGAGCCTTCGTTAGGAGGCAACCTCCTTGTTGATACATCAGGGGGACCCTATTTGCAAATCTTAGGACCTCGATGGGTCCATCAGCACTAAGATCTCCACCAAAGACCAAACCAACCTCAATCTGAAACGGGTTTCCTTGAGTTACCTTCGGGTTTCTGGTAATTGTCGATGCGAATCTGGAGTCGATTGCCTTCGAGAGACCCTTTTTGATTAGGAGGTCCTCTATAGGAGAAAGACAATCGGTCGGCGGTGAGAGGAGCTTCACCTTCCTGAATGCGTTGATCATTCCTTGTGCATCATCTCCGGATATCCTCTTGGGGCTCCTCCCCTCATCTAAACCGGCTTCAGCTAAGATTTCCCGTGCCGCCCTCATGCTGACTCCCGAGAAGTTGTGCCGTAGAAAGGATGTCATTTTCCTCTCCTCGGCTTCTCTCAGCATCCTTTGTAGAGAACCTAGTTGAATTCCATGGGGATGGGGCTTGATCTCGCTAACCACCCTTGGAAGCCTATCAGTGGTTCTCTGCCATTCGTCCTCCTCAATCGTGCTCCCATCCCTGTCTCGAACAATCAGTGAGATACTTGCATGAGGGTTGACGATAGAGGTCATCCTTAGGTACTGATGGACGGATTGTCTACCTCTCTGGTACTTGGCCCTCATCTCTGTCTCTATCTTTAATCCATGAGGAACCGGCTCACTGGTCTTTTCATCTAACCATATATCTCTACTTTCTCCGGATTTGGTTGCTTTGTTTCTGCGAGTGTCTATTCCAAGCTCCACAAAAACTGCAGAGGAATCTCTGGAAATTTTGGAAATAACCTTCGTCTTTGATCCAGCTGTCAACTGACCATACATCACAACTCCCGTGATTCCTATTCCTTGCTGACCCCTAGTCTGCCTAATTGCATGGAATCTTGATCCGAGAAGGAATTTCCCGAAAACGTTCTCGATGTCTTCTCGTGGAATTCCTGGTCCGTTATCTTGGGTAATCAGCCTCAGCCTATCCCCCTTCAATCTCTGAATTTCTACTCTGATCTCTGGAAGTATCCTCGACTCCTCGCAAGCATCTAGCGAATTGTCCACAGCCTCCTTCACAGCGGTGATTATTGATCTTTGAAGAGTATCGAATCCAAGGAAGTGTTTGTTCTTCTCAAAGAACTCACTTATCGAGATCTGTTTTTGTTTACTAGCGAGTCTTTCTGCTGGGTCCATCGTATACCACCACCAAGTCCTCCCTTGTCCGACTGACGAGGGGCTTGCAAGGTAGCCTCTGCCCGAAACGAGAACGCTATTGAACAATGCCCTATTCCTTAGGAGAACTTGTACTATTGTGAGAATATTTTAGGATGCCAAGATGTTATTTTACCTGTGAATGCGCTGGTCATTACTGTCAGAGGACTTGCAAGATACAGCTTCCCTGGCCCAGAGCGACCCTGGAAGTTCCTATTTATCGCAGATACAGTGACTTGTTCTGGATTGTCGCTTACCCCGGGGCCTGCACCGATGCAAGCACCACAACCAGGATCGATGAGCTTGACACCAACCTTCTCGAATATCGATGTCCAACCCATCTCCAATGAGAGATCCTTCACTGACTTTGAGCCGAATTGGATGTAGCAGTCAACTCCATCCGCAATTACAAGGCCTTCCCTAAGTGCTGCTTCACAAACCATGGCATAGTACGAGAAGTCATCATCCTTGCCCGCAGTGCATGAACCCGCATAGGCGATGTCTATCGGAACCACTCCTAATTCGTCAATGTAGGCCCCGTTTGTAGGATCCGAAGGAACCCCTTCGTCAGGATTTCCAGGATGTGCTACCATTGGCCGGATTTCTGATAAGTCGATCTCATGAATTCCTCCATCGTAGACCGCGCCTTCATCAGGTAGGACAAATCTACTCCTGATATTCTCTTCCTCCATGTTCTCCCGTCTGGATAGAAGCCAATCGACTGTGACATCGTCTGCCTCACATATGCCGGTCTTCGCACTACACTCTGTAGCCATATTACACAATGTTGCTCTTTCATCCATAGATAGGCTTGCAAGTCCCGGGCCGCCGAATTCCATGCTTCTATCCAGAGTCTCAGACTCCGCAGCAAAACGCCAGAGAATATGGAGAATCACGTCTTTAGCTGTACAGCCTGGATCCAACTCGCCCATCAATTCGAAACGAATACTTTCTGGGACCTTGACGAACGCGAATTGATTGTGAATAAGGTTAGCATATTCGGTGGAACCCACCCCATATGCCAATGCGTTGGAAGCGCCTCCCATGCAAGTGTGCGAATCAGTCGCCTGGATGAAGTCGCCAACGTCGATGAACTCTTCTCTCGCAACTTGGTGGCATATTCCTGGACTCACCCCATCCTTGGCAGAATAGTCTCTCACTCCGGTGAACTCTTGAAACAAATTCTGCATATCCCTTAGGGTCTGTATCTTGTCAGTGAATTTCCCAAATCTTGGAACGCCAGTAGCGTAAAGCAGATGATCCTCAAAAACAGCGAATTTAGAGGGATTTGGGATCTTGTAGTCGTTCCCGTATTCCTCTTCGAGGAATGTGTGTACCTGAGCAGTAGTGAACTCGTGAGAATAGCCTCCATCGACCTGTGCTAGAACAGCATCTCCAGGTTTCACGAATTTTCTCGTCTTATCGCCCCCCAGTAGTTTGTTTGATACTAATTTCTCTATCATCGTCATCGGGCGCTCTTTAGTGTCAAATTCTGGGAGAGAAACTTCTCCCTCCTTCATCCTCTTAGCGAATGGCAATATCCCTCCGTTCTCCAGAATCAATCTACTCACCGGGTCGTACTTCTCCGTGAACTCAGTCAGAGGTATACTTTCGCCGTCCTGAAGCCTACTTAGGATCGAGTGATCCCCCATTAGCTGCCCAAGATTCAGGTTGTTTCGTTCATGTATTGGTGCAAATGAGGCCGCAATCACGATTCTGATTCCCGACCATCTCTCACACTGAGGCGCCGTCTCTCTGCTTGATCCAGTACCCTTTCTATGTCCGGAGACGATTACTTCGAAGCCGCCGTCAATCAAAGCTCTTGGCTCGAAAACCCTTCGTCCATCGTGAAGTAGACCAGCATATGCATTTTCAGCTATCGTTGCAGGGTCGTAATCGAAGCACACCCAAGCCGGAGTCATCACATCTGTGTTGATGTCATCAAGAAGATCATCGACTGACAAATCTTCCATTCGCAGGTTCAATCCTTCGTACAGTTGCTTTCGAATCAACTCCAGATCCTTTGTTAGGAACAGAACTCTCTTTCCTGGAGTGAGGCCTATCCTCTCTGGCGGCCACATTCCTTCAGACATCGTTCCCCTCACACGTGCCAGTGAACGTTCGTATTTCACGATTCTCGATGATTAGTAATGTCTAAACTTGCTCCAGAAGAGAACACATTAGAAATATTATAACCTTAAATAAGATGTCTTTTGCGAATTTAATACCTTTTGTTGAAAAGGGGGTGAGGATGTAATGTCATACCTTGTTGAAGACACCGTGAAATGCGATGAATGTGGAAGCCGAAATCTGAGTAAAGACGAATCCAGAGGAGAAGTGGTCTGTGATGACTGTGGACTGGTGCTGGAGGACAAGGTGATTGACCAGGGCGCTGAGTGGCGTGTGTTCAGTCCCGAACAGGGAGATCAACGAGCAAGAACCGGTGCCCCTATGACTGTCATGCTACATGACAAGGGTCTTTCCACGGATATCGATTGGCAGAACAAGGACTACTCCGGTAAGTCGATTTCTAGTAGGTACCGTAGCCAATTCTACAGAATGAGGAAATGGCAGAAGCGCTCTCGAGTAAGCAATGCTACGGAGCGAAACAAGGCCATGGCACTGGCAGAGCTGGACAGGATGGCAAGCAGACTCGATCTTCCTAAGACCATAAGAGAGACCGCTGCAGTGACTTACGGAAAAGCGGTCGATGCAAGGCTTATTCGTGGTAGGTCGATTGAGGGAGTCGCAGCCGCGAGCCTATATGCCGCATGCAGAATCTGTGAGAATCCGCGCACCCTGGACGAGATTGGGGAGGCTAGCAGAACCGGTAGAAAGGAGATTGGTCGCACCTATCGATTCATGGTCAGGGAACTGAGGATGAAGATACCACCAACCAAGCCTGAGGACTACATCCCTAGATTCTGTTCGGGGCTTGATCTGGATGCAGAAGTTCAGGCCAAGGCCTACGAGTTGATTGCAGCTGCACAGGAAAAGGAATTGACCAGTGGCAGGGGGCCTACCGGTATCGCTGCATCAATCATCTACATCGCTAGCGTTCTTTGTGGGAAGAGAAGGACCCAGAGAGAGGTTGCTGAGGTGGCTGGAGTAACGGAAGTTACGATCAGGAATAGGTACAAGGAACTCATTCAGAATCTGAACATAGAACTTGAGATTTGATTTCTCAATCATGAGCAACCGGTTGTAGAACCACACTCATTGCATTTCAGACAAGTGCCGTTTCTGACCATCTGGCTGCCCCCGCAGTCTTCACAGATGTCGCCCGTGAAACCTCTCTCCCTCGCAGCCTGCCTGGTCCTCGCATCCACATCTCCCACTGCTGCTTCTAGGGTCATCTGAACCTCGCGCCTCTCGCCCTGGCTCCGAGACAGTCCCTGTTCAGTCACCTCTGGTCTGCTGATGGAGAATGGGTTCAGGTCCTCCTCATTCAGAGGAACATGAGCTAGGTCGTCCCTACCGGCATACTCGATTGCGAGCTCGCGGAAGACCCAGTCGATGATGCTGGATGACATCTTCACACGTCCACTGCCTCCCTCTATCATTCCGCTTGGCTCGAACTTGGTGAATGTGAATGATTTCACGAATGCATCAATGGGTACTCCATGCTGTAAACCGATAGACACCGCGATTGCGAACTGGGATAGAAGGGCTCTCCAAGCGGCGCCTTCCTTGGAGGTGAGCAGGAAGATCTCGCCGAGCTTGCCGTCTTCGTATTCTCCTGTGATGAGACGTACGCTGTGACCGCCCACTCTGGCCTTGAAGTTCGCACCTCTCTTTCTGTGGGGGAGCGGCCTCTTTGAAGCGATGTAGTTCTCAACAAGCGCCTTTGCAACAGGCATCGCCACCGGCTCTGGAAGTGGTAGGGCGCTCGCGGCCTCCTCCACCATCTTCTCGACAACACCCTCCCCTTCATCCTCCTCTTCTAGGTCCATGGAGTCCACTAGCTGACTCATCAAGGGCTGTGAAAGCTTGCTCCCGTCCCTGTAAACGGCACAGGCTTTGTTCATTGTGGCGTAGCTAAGGTTGTATGCTTCTCTAACGTCCTCTATTGAGCAGTCGGATGGCATATTGATCGTCTTTGAAATCGCTCCCGAGATGAAGGGTTGCGCGGCAGCCATCATGTTTACGTGACCCGAAGGAGCAATGGAACGGACCCCAGCTCCCGATGGCTGAGCACAGTCAAAAATCGGCAGGTGCTCGTCTTTCAGACCTGGAGCTCCTTCAATGGTGTTCCGACCAATAATCTCCGTGTTTGCAACCTCAATTTCTTCGTTTGTCATGCCAATATGGGAGAGAGTGTCGAACCATGGGTTGCTGCACTTTTCCTTGCCGTCCTCGTCCAAGTAGAAATCGTCCTCTGCCAATCCGAGATTTTCGACACAGAACTCTTTTCCAAGAATGTCCGGTGAGAAAGCATTCCTAACATGGAATACTTTTGGCAGCTCAGACTCAATTTCAGACAATTTTTCGGAGGTCATTCCGGCGTTGCTTAGTAGCTCATGGGGTATTGATGGACTCAGTCTGCCGGTTCCCACGACATACTCCTCTATCCCTTTCGCTTCTGACTTTGAGTAACCAAGTCTGGACAAAGCGCTTGGCAGTCCTTGGTTGATAATTCTCAGAGAGCCACCTCCTGCAAGTTGCTTGTACTGTACCATAGAGAACTGGGGCTCGATTCCTGTGGTATCCGCGCCCATTACGAGACCGATTGTTCCTGTTGGAGCAATTACCGTCGTCTGCGCATTCCTGAAACCATGTTCTTCACCCTCCATTACTGCTCGATCCCAACAGCTTCTAGCGGCTTCTAGCAGATCCTTGGGACACTTCTTGGAGTCTATTCCCATTGGTAATACTGTTATCCCTTCGTATTCTTCAGCAGGAGCGTTGTATGCAGCTCTTCGATGATTCCTCATCACGCGCAGCATATCATCAGAATTACGTTCATAATCCGGAAAGGGGCCGAGGTATGAGGCCATTTCTGCACTGGTGGCATATGATTCCCCGCACATTATGGCAGTTATAGCCCCACATATTGAGAAGGCCCTCTCGTCATCATATGGGATTCCCATGTGAGTTAGAAGAGATCCGATATTGCAGTAACCTAGTCCAAGAGTTCTGTAATCATAGGAGCCCTTCGCTATAGACTCAGAAGGGAACTGAGCCATTAGGACACTGATTTCCAAGGTAGCAGTCCATACTCTGACACTGTGCTTGAAGTCTTCAATCTGGAAGGTATGACTATCTAGATCGTAATAATGTAGCAGGTTAATACTCGCTAGATTACAAGCAGTGTCATCTAGGAACATGTACTCAGAACACGGGTTTGATCCATTGATTCTCCCTGCTTGGGGGCAAGTGTGCCATTCGTTTATTGTCGTGTCGAACTGTACTCCAGGGTCCGCACAAGCCCAAGCGGTGTAGGCAACTTTGTCCCACAGCGCCTTGGCATCCACAGTTCTACAGGGAACAGCATCCCTTCCTTCGTCCGCAGCAGCGTCCCTTTCCGTCCTAAAATAGAGGTTCCACTCATCTCCAGATTGCACAGCATCCATGAATGAGTTAGGGACTCTGACCGAATTGTTGCTGTTTTGACCGGATACCGTCGTGTAGGCCTCGCCTTGCCAATCAGTATCTAGGACCTCAAATTCCATACCTTTCCAACCTTGTTCTGCTAGATCGACAATCCTTTTGATGTGAGCTTGCGGAACACTGTCATGGATGGCCTTGACCATAGCTTTCCTGAGTCCAAGGTTCGTTTTCTGATCGAACCTACCCTCATCGCTATCAAATGACCAAATAGACTCCATAATGG
>LUMS01000514.1_pt1 | contig 22970 bp, 22 predicted proteins | sample 729711 | NCBI WGS metagenome assembly LUMS01 (sample SAMN03860298, study PRJNA289734) | marine metagenome | biome: seawater column; feature: ocean; material: water; isolation source: Red Sea water column Station 192 - depth 25m | place: Saudi Arabia: Red Sea | collected 2011-10-15 | depth 25 m | reverse complement strand
TATGTATTTTAGCTGATGCTGATTCAGATGGCTTACACATTGCCACTTTATTGTGTGCATTATTTTTAAGACATTTTAAGCCACTGGTTAACGATGGAAGAATTTTCATCGCAATGCCGCCACTTTACAGAGTCGACTGCGGAAAAGAGGTTTTATATGCATTAGATGAATTGCAAAAAGATAAAATAGTTAAAGATTTTAAAAATAAAAAGGGCAAACCAAAAATTAATATACAAAGATTTAAAGGCTTGGGTGAAATGAATCCATCACAGCTAAGAGAAACTGTTATGGATCCAGAATCAAGGCAACTAGTAAGGTTATCAATTTCAGCTACCGATAATGCAAATGCAATGATGGATCTTTTGCTTTCAAAGAAAAATGCTCCAGCAAGGAAAGAGTGGCTTGAAAAGAAAGGTTCACTAGTTAGGATATAAGAATGCCAAAAGATCAATCTAATTCAATAAGCCTTAAGAAATACGCTGAGGAATCTTATTTAAATTATGCGATGTATGTCATTCTTGATCGGGCACTTCCAAATGTTGGAGATGGTTTAAAACCTGTTCAAAGAAGAATTTTGTATGCTATGTCAGAATTAGGACTAGATGCAGGCTCGAAATATAAAAAATCTGCACGTACAGTTGGAGACGTAATCGGAAAATTCCATCCTCATGGTGATAGTGCAGCATACGAAGCTATGGTTTTAATGGCTCAAAACTTCTCATTTAAATATCCATTAGTTGATGGTCAAGGAAATTGGGGTTCTCAAGATGATCCAAAATCCTTTGCAGCAATGAGGTATACAGAATCAAAGTTAACAAATTTTGCAAATCTACTAATTTCTGAACTTAAGTCTGGAACTGTTGACTGGCAGCCAAACTTTGATGGCTCATTACTAGAGCCGGTAATTTTTCCTGCAAAGATACCTATGATTCTTTTAAATGGTACATCTGGAATAGCAGTAGGTATGGCAACAGATATCCCATCTCACAATATAAATGAAGTTATTGATGCTACTGTAAAAATACTTGAGAAACCTAAGTCAGATCTAAAAGATTTACTTAAAATCATTAAGGGTCCAGATTTTTCAAATAATGCTTCTATTGTCGCAAGTCCAGAAGAGTTGGAAGAGATGTATTCATCAGGCAGAGGAGGTTTTAAAATTCAAGCTCAGTGGAGGCAAGACAAGAATCAAATAATCATTAATGCACTTCCATATCAGGCTTCTGGTTCGAAAATATTAGAGCAAATAGCAGAACAAATGATTAATAAAAAACTTCCTATGGTGGTTGATTTAGCTGATGAGGGTGATCATGAAGATCCAATCAGATTAGTTATCACCTTAAAATCAAATAGAGTTAATGCCGAAGATGTTATGAATCATCTCTATGCCTCAACAGATCTTCAAAAAAATTATAGAGTTAATATGAACCTAATTTCATTAAAAGGTGGACCAAAAGTTTTCTCACTTGTTGACCTTCTTAAAGAATGGGTCATCTTTAGAAAAGATACTGTAAAACGAAAGCTTGAACATCGTCTTGATCAAGTTAACGATAGGCTGCATATTCTTGAAGGGCTGCTAACAATCTTTGTTGATTTAGATAAAGTAATAAAAATCATTAGAAACTCAGATGAACCAAAGAAAGAATTAATAAAAGCATTTAAATTGTCTGAGATCCAAGCAAATGCAATTTTAGAAATTAGACTATGGCAATTAGCAAAGTTAGAGCAGCTTAAAATTGAAAATGAAAGAAATGAATTGGTTGATGAACAAGATGATATTGAAAAAATTTTAAAATCAAAATCAAGACTCAAAACATTAATTAAGAATGAGTTAAATGAAATTAAAGAACTATTTGGAGAAGAGAGAAAATCACCAATTATTGACTCAACAAATGCAAAGATTTTTTCTGAGGAAGAAACAATTGTTACAGAGCCTATCACCGTAGTTTTATCAAAAGCTGGATGGGTGAGAAGTGCAAAAGGACATGAAATCGATCCAAATACACTTTCATACAGAGGAGATGACTCTCTGCAAGATTTTGCAAGAGGCAGAAGCAATCAGCTGGCTGTTTTTCTTGACTCAAACGGGAAAGCGTACTCAATACAAAGTCATTCTTTACCATCTGCAAGGGGTATGGGTGAACCAATTACTGGAAGACTAAATGCTGATTCGGGTGTCCAATTTATTTCTTCGGTTATTGGAGTTGAAGGCAATAAATTTTTGATAATGAATACTGCAGGATATGGTTATATTTCTGAATATCAGAACATGATCTCAAATAAAAAAACGGGAAGGGCATTCATGAAGTTACCTGATAATGCAAAAATGTTGAAAGCTATTCCTGTAAAAGATAATCATACTCATATTGCTGCAGTTTCAAATATTGGGAAGCTTTTAATCTTTAATATTGAGGAGTTACCAATTCTTGGAAAAGGTAAGGGCAATAAGATAATAAATATACCAAAAGATAAACTTGCTGCTGGAGAGGAATTTATGGCACATGCTCAACTTCTTGCAGATGATAGTTCTCTCAAAATAGAGGTTGGTAAAAGATCTGTAACCTTAAAACCAAAAGATTGGTCAGAGTATGTTCTCTCAAGGGCTAAGAGAGGCAAAAAAGTTGGTAAATTAATAAACATCGAAAGGTTAATAGAAGAACCAAAATCTCTAGAAGAACAATAATTTACTAGACAAGGATTTAAAAAATTGATTTCAGTTGAAAAAAAAGAAAGCTCTAATTATTTAATTTCTTTGAGCCCAAATAGCTCACTAGTTGGTATATATAGAGTCATATTTCTAGCAAGTATAACTTTGGTTTGCGGAGGAATAGCAACTGTTTTTTATTTTTTTGGGGCAGCATTAATTCTTCCATTTGCTGGATTAGAATTGACTATATTATTTATCGCATTTTATCTAAGCTTTAGATGGAGCAGCAAAAAAGAACAGATTTATATCTCTCAAGATATTGTAAGAATAGAAAAAGGTATTAAAAAAGCAGAGTACTCGTGGGAGGAATTTCGAACTTTTACATCATTTCAGGTTAAAAGAAACAAAGATAAGAGTTTAAGATTAAGCTTTAGATCAAAAGGCGAGGATGTCTACGTTGGTGATTTTCTTAATGAGGATGATAAAAACTTATTGAGAGATACTATAAGTGAAATCATTGAAGACCTAAATTCTTTATCTAATCTTTCCAATTAGGAAGTTTCTTTTTTACCTCGACTAGTTTTAATTTTTGAGAATGAGGAATGCCATTTTTAAACTTTGGATATGCTTCTCCTTGAATAAGAGGCTTAAGATATTTAATTGCTTTTGCAGTTACATCAAACCCATCTTTTGATATAAATGAATTTGGCAGTTTTTTTTCAACATTAGCTATTTTTGATAATGGTGCTGGTATTATCTTCCATGAATATTTTTCGCTCTTAGATCTAACAATAATAGGCATAACACCATTCAATCCTTTGATAGCATATCTTACGGCATGAACTCCAACAGCCTCAGCATGAAGTAAATCTGTCTTTGAAGAAATATGACGAGCACTTCTTTGTAAATAATCAGAAACAGCCCAATGGTTTTTTAAATTTAGTTTTTGTGAAATTAATCCTGCTAAATATGGTGCCACTCCTCCAAGTTGCGAATGACCAAAAGCATCTTTTCTATCTGATTCGGCTAAAAATTTTCCTTTACTATTTTTTACGCCTTCGGAAGCGACTATTACACAATATCCATTTTTTTTAACTACATCTTTTACCTTATTTAAAAATTTAATCTGATTAAATCTTATTTCCGGTAATAGAATTATATGAGGTGCATCTTTTTGATCAATTCTTGCTAAGGCAGATGATGCAGCCATCCAACCTGCATGTCTTCCCATCACCTCTAAAATAAAAACTTTTGTTGATGTTTCAGACATAGATGCTACATCTAGAGATGCTTCCATTGTTGATGTGGCTATATACTTTGCTGCAGAACCAAATCCAGGGCAACAATCTGTTTCTGCTAAATCATTGTCAACAGTCTTTGGTATTGCAATGCAATTGATTGGATAACCAAGCTTCTTACTTATTTGAGAAACCTTATAAGCCGTATCAGCAGAATCATTTCCACCGTTATAGAAAAAATAACCAATATTATGAGCTTTAAAAACTTCTACTAATCTTATGTATTCTTTTTTATTTTCCTCAAAGCTTTTTAACTTAAATCTACAAGAACCAAATGCTCCTCCTGGAGTTGACTTAAGAGAATTGATAGCAGATTTGCTTTCTTTTGATGTGTCGATTAATTCCTCTTTAAGTGCGCCTAGAATTCCATTCTTTCCAGCATAAACTTTACCAATTTTTGATTTATATTTTTTTGATTCTAAAATTACTGATGCAGCAGTAGCGTTTATAACTGAGGTTACTCCACCTGATTGTGCATAAAATGCATTTTTTTTCATTATTTCCCCGCTTTAGCTTTGAATAAAATTCAAGTGTCGTATTATAACTAATATGAGAATACATATCCTAGGCATTTGTGGAACCTTTATGGCCGGTCTTGCACAAATTCTTAAGGAATCTGGACACGATGTATCTGGAGCAGATGCTAAGTTCTATCCACCAATGTCTGATTATTTAAGAAAAATAGGCATTAAAACAATTGAAGGCTATGAGAAAAAATCTCTCCCTGAAGCTGATCTTTATGTAATTGGTAATGCTTTATCGAGGGGAAATGAGTGTGTAGAAGAAATTTTAGATCAAAAATTACCATACGTTTCTGGACCTGAAATGTTAGGAAAGGAATTAAAAAATAGAAATGTTTTTGCAATATCTGGAACGCATGGAAAGACAACAACTTCATATATGTTAGCGCATATATTTTTAGATCAAGGAAGAGAAATTGGATATCTTGTCGGGGGCATTTCTGATGATTTTGATAATTCAGCATGCTTAGGAAAAGATCCTATTTTTGTTATTGAAGCTGATGAATATGATTCTGCTTTTTTTGATAAACGCTCAAAATTTATTCACTACTCTCCTACTAATCTAATTATAAATAATATCGAATTTGATCATGCGGACATATTTAACGACATCGAAGATATCAAAAAACAATTTCACCATCTAATAAAAATTATTAAATCATCAGGCAATATTATTTATTTTGATGATGATAGTACCTCCAAAGAAGTAATTGAAAAAGGAATTTGGTGTAACAAAATTGGAATAAATTCAAATGGAGTAAAAGCTGACTTTGAATCTAAAGAATTAATAATAGATGATGAAATATTTCAATTGAACGAACTTCCATTAATAGGTGAACACAACTTTAAAAATTATGTTTGTTCAATATTAGCAGCTAAGCTAGTGGGAATTTCAGAAACAGAATCAATTAATTCTCTTAAAAAATTCAAGGGTGTTAAAAGAAGAATGGATTTCATTAAAGAAATTTCAGGCATAAGAATATATGATGATTTTGCTCATCATCCAACAGCAATAAAATTATCATGCAGCGCAATCCGAAATAAATATTCAGATAAAAAAATTCTTGGTCTTATCGAGTTGGGCTCAAACACAATGTCATCAGGTTACCATAAAGAAAATTTGATAAATTCTTTTGATTCATTGGACGAATTTTTAATGTTAGATCCATACAAGAATTATAAAATTAATAATGCGTTTGATTCTGAAAATGAACTTTTAAAAAATTTGGAAGAAAAAATTTTTGACTATGATATTATTTTAATAATGACTAACAAAGATAGTCGAAAGTTTATAAATCCAATAATTAATAGCATTGAAAAAAAATAATTTACCTGTTTTTCCTTTAGGCCTAGTAGCTTTACCTGGCACAATTCAAAATTTGCAAATTTTTGAGCCTAGATATATAAGCATGGTTAAAGACTGTATGAAAAACAATCATGGCTTTGTGATAGTTTTTCAAAAATCTGGTGAAGGCAATGACTTTGAAATATCTAAAAAGGGTTCATATGTTGAGATTGTTGATTTTAATAATTTGCCTAATGGTTTGCTCGGAATCTCTGTCAAATCTATCAATAAAGTTGCAATTAGTAATTTAGTTCAGCTTCAAGATGGACTTAACGTTGCTGAGGTTAACCCTTTAATTGATCCTGAGGTTGATGATCAAGCTCTGTTAGCAGAATTTCCTGAAATAAGTAATATTTTGAATCAGCTTGTTAAGCATCCAAGAGTTGCTGATATGCCTATTGAGGTTGATTTTAACTCCGCTGATTCCGTGGCATACCACCTTGCTGGATTGATACCAATTCCATGGTCTCATAAACAGAGTCTTCTTGAGGCATTTGATGCCTCTCAAAGATTTGCAATTCTATCTAAGTATATTGAAGAAATTTCTTCTAGCTAAAATAAGATTAAACTTTTAGAGGTTCTTGATTTGATCTTTTTCTTAACCAATTTATGGTCTTGAGTACGCTTGGAATTGCTATAAACTTCCTTTCAATAAAATATTTGCCAGGATAATTACTCATCATTAACCCAATAAATATTGTGAATAACCCCTGTCCAGGAAGGACAAGCATAAGAATTCCACCGATAATTAAAACGTATCCAATTAAATTTTTAATTATCATTGAAACTAGCCACATTACAGGATATTTGGATTTAAATTTTGAAGGCTTTTTATTTATAAAATAATCACTTGGTATGAGTGACACTAGCCATTTAATACTCACTAGACTAAAAATAAATATTGCAAAAGATATAGCTCCAAGCCAAAAAATATATGACTTGTAATTTATAATTTGCTGACTGAGTTGTTCAAAAATAATTATAAATTACTTACCCTTTTTCATTAATTTGATTTAGTATATCAATAAGAACATTTGTAGAGATAATTATTAGACCCACAATTTTATTTAATCTTGTCTAAAAAAACACTTTCAGAAATATGCAACAATAGTCTAACTGACAGCAAGGCAGAAGATTTACTTGTCTTAGATGTAGAAAACATCTCATCATTTGCAGATAAGATCATTATAGCTACCGCAACTTCAAATCGTCATGCTCTATCTGTTTCAGAAAAGCTTGTAGAATCGCTAAAAGAAAATAAATTTAATATTCTTGGAGTAGAAGGAGAAATTGATTCAGGATGGGTTTTGGTAGATTGTGGAGACATTGTGGTTAATATAATGAAAAAAGAGCAACGAGACTTTTATGACTTAGAAGGACTTTGGGGAGAAAAAACTCTATTAACTCAAGAAAGCTAATGATCATTAAAATTATTAGTATTGGAAATAAACTTAATACATGGGAGCAAGACAGCATTAATTTCTATTTAAAACAATTACCAAAAAATTTAAAAATAGAATTCGTAAATTTAAAAAGTCATCAAAATCCAAACTATTCTGAATCTGAGGTAATAAAAAAAGAATCGCAATTGATAATGTCAAAACTATCTAAAGATGATTTTATTATTGCATTTGATATGAATGGCGATCAAATTTGTAGCAAAAAATTTAGTGATCTTATGTTTAATAATCAAGAATCTGATAAAACAATAACTTTTGTTATAGGTGGCTCATTTGGATTGTCATCAGAAATAAAAGATAATTCTAACAAGGTATTGTCTGCATCTTTGTTCACATTTCCTCACAGATTGTTTAGATTAATATTGGTTGAACAAATTTATAGGGCACACACAATTGTAAATAATATGCCATACCACAAATGATAGACTTAAACGAAAGGTTTTCAGAAAAAAGAAATTTCTTTAATAGGCTTATTTTTGTTTATGTTTTCTTTGGCGTTCTATTTTTGTATTTGATTTATAAAACATTTTCTCTTCAAATTTCAAGTTATTCGGACTATGAGCTTGCATCGCTTGAAAATAAGACAAGAGAATTTTTGGTCCAACCAAGAAGAGGAATTATTTACGATAGAAATGGTGAGATTATTGTAAACAATAAACCCAGTTATAACATGATTCTTGACCCAGAAAATGTTGATGATATTAATGAGTTGATATTTGAAATTAATAAATTTGTTAATTTATCTGATGCTGAAATTAAAAATATAAATAACATTTTTCCAAACAAGAAAAAGCTTAATAGAGAAGTTGTCCTCAAAAGAAACTTAACTACTGAAGAAATTGCAAAATTTGAAGTAAGAAATTATAGATTTCCTGATATTCAAATTGCTGAGAGATATTCAAGAGAAAATCTTTATCCGTACCTATTCTCACATTCCATAGGATACGTTGGCAATCTTGATGAGGAAAAACTTCAAGAAATATTATCATCTCAAAACCTTGAATCAAATGAGACAATTTTTACTTATTCAAATGGTTTTTTGAATGGAAAAACTGGCATTGAATATGTTTATGATGAAAAATTGCGAGGTTTATTTGGTAAAAAAATATATGAAGTTGATGCATCTGGCAGACTATTACAAGAAAAACAGATGATACCTGCTGTTGCAGGTGAAGATATTTTTACTTCTCTTGACCTCCCAAGCCAAAAAGTTGCTTATGATGAGTTAAATAATAGAAGGGGCGCAGTAGTAGCTGTAGACATAAATGATGGCTCAATTGTTACCTATGTAAGCTCCCCATCATTTTCTGTAAATAAGATCGCTAACGGACTCACACAAAACGAATTTGATGAGTTAATAAATGATGATGATAAACCATTTTTTGATCGAGCAGCTCAAGGCAGGTATTCACCAGCATCAACAATTAAACCTGCTATTGGTTTATTCGGAATTGATAAAGATATTTTAGATTGGGAATATACTATTCAGGACCCTGGATTTTTTATATTACCTGAAGATGGAAGAATCTATCGAGGATGGAAAAAAGGTGGCCATGGTGAAATTAATCTCAAAGATGCAATTATAGAAAGCTCAAATACTTTCTTCTTTTCACTTGCCTATCAAACAGAAATAGAAGAGTTAAGAGCGCACTTGTCGAATTTTGGATTTGGTAAAAATGTTTGTGATGATTGTTTTATGCCAGATAATGGACTGCTTCCAAGTCCAAGATGGAAAATGAATACACACAATTTTGGTTGGTTTAAAGGTGATACAGTAAATGTGGGAGTTGGGCAAGGATATATAAATGCTACGCCAATTCAGCTTGCATATTATTCTGCCTTTCTAGCAACAAAAGGTAATATAAATAAATTCTCTTTTGTTCAAGATAGCAAAAATGCAAATAAGAATATTTTTAACTCAAAAAATATTACAAACATTGATTGGGAAAATATTCATGAGAGTATGATAGGCGTAATTGAAAGTCCAAAAGGAACTGCAGGCAGGCTCCGATCATTAAAAGATTACGTAATAGCTGCAAAATCAGGAACTGTAGAATTAGTAAGCACTGAAACCAAAGAAGATTATCAAATAATACGAGAAACTGAAGGCAAAAGAGACCACGCTATAATAATTGCTTTTGCTCCTATGCCAAATCCAAAATATGCGGTAAGCGTTGTAATTGAAAATGGTGAAAGTGGTGGATCAGTTGCTGGACCGGTAGCAGTCGCAGTTCTAAACAGCCTAGTCAAAAATGATTAATTTTAAAAATTTTATTAAGGATAAAATCTATATCGATTTGTATTTATTTATTTCCATCACATTACTTTCAATCATGGGTCTTGTATTTTTATATAGCGCCTCTCAAGGGAACATAGAGACAATCATTAAACAGTCTTTTTTTGTTATATTTGGTTTGTTTTTAATGTTTATCGTTAGTCAGCCTGATCCAGATTTCTACAAAAATAATTCAGCAATTTTTTTAATCTTTTCCTTAGTTCTTGTTTTGGTTACTCTTTTTTTTGGAAAGGAAGTTAATGGAGCAAGAAGGTGGCTAGATCTAGGATTCTTCACATTACAAACATCAGAAATTATCAAAGTTGCTTTACCAGTATTTCTAGCTGCATATTTATATGACAAACCCTTACCAATAAATTTATTCAATACCTTTACTACATTGGTCTTAATTCTTTTAATAGTTAATCTAGTTAGAATTCAGCCAGACTTGGGGACAAGTTTAGTAATTTTGATAGCGGGTCTATATATTTTATTCTTAGCCGGAGACTGAGACAGATTTTATTTTTTCAGTAATTGCAGAGGAATTTGGTTTTATAGGAGTATGTATTCTTTTGTCTATTTTCTTATTTATCTTACTAAGATGTTTATATTTGGCTTTTGATGCAAGAGATAGATTTTGCAGGTTAACCATTGGCGGCCTTAGCCTATTATTTTTATCTACAGTATTCATAAATTTATCAATGGTGGTTGGAATTATTCCAGTCGTGGGCATGCCACTTCCATTTATAAGCAAAGGAGGCTCATCTTTGTTATCATTTTATATAGCATTTGGAATAATAATCTCTATGGCAACACACAAAAAATTGATGCAAAAATGAAAAACTTTTTATTTCTCATATTTACACTAGTAAATCTTAGTTATGCAGATTACTTTGAGCATCCTGAATCTCAAGAAATTATCAATGAGCTTGTTGAAATTCATGGCTTTGATAAAAAATATGTTGAAACAGTCCTAAAGGATGCAAAAAAACAACAAAAGATCATTGATTCAATATCTAAACCTGCTGAATTTACATGGACATGGGAGAGATATAAAAAGCTATTTATTGAAGAAAAAAGAATTAGAAATGGTAAAAAGTTCATTAAAAATAATTTAGTTACTTTGGAGAGAGCAGAAAAAGAGTTTGGTGTACCCAAAGAAATTATTACTTCAATTCTCGGTATTGAAACAAGATACGGAAAAATTTTAGGAAATTATAGGGTTATTGATAGCTTAACTACTTTAGGTTTTGATTATCCAAGAAGGTCTGCATTTTTTAAAGACGAACTCACAAAGTTTTTTTTATTAACAAGAGAAAATAATTTAGATATCTATTCTGTCAAAGGTTCATATGCTGGCGCCATGGGGTATGGGCAATTCATCTCCTCAAGCTACCGCGCATACGCCATTGATTTTGATGGAGATAATAGTGTTGATTTATTTAACTCTGTTGATGATGCAATCGGAAGCATTGCAAATTATTTAAAAGTTCATGGTTGGAAAAAAAACGGGAAAATTGTTACTGAGTCTTCGATGAATAATGTAAGAGAAATCTATAAACCGCATGATAGTCTTTCAAAATTCATTCCTTTGAGTTTTAATGAAGATGGAAAAGACAATTATTTTATTGGAGATGATAACTTTGTTGCAATTACCAAATATAATAGAAGTCACTTTTATGCAATGGCTGTATATTATTTAGCAGAAGAGTTTAAAAAATGAAAAGAATTATATTATTTTTATTATTTGTACCAAATCTTGTTGTTGGACAGAGCTTTGTTCCAAATGCTCCTGAATTAAATTTAAAAAGTTACATGTTAATTGAGCCTAAAACGAATACTGTTATTGCAGAATCAAACGCAAGTGGTTTAATTGAGCCAGCAAGCATGACTAAAGTCATGACCGCTTATGTTGTTGCCGACCAGATTAAAAATGATCTCATTAGTCTTGATGATAATGTTCTTATAAGTGAAAAAGCATGGAGAATGGGCGGTTCAAAAATGTTTATCGAAGTTGGAAAAAGGGTAAGCATACTTGATTTGCTAAAAGGCATAATTATCCAGTCAGGAAATGATGCTTCAGTTGCAATTGCTGAATATGTTGGGGGTACTGAAGCTGGATTTGTTGATCTTATGAATTCCTATGCTGGAGCTTTGGGGATGACTGATACAACTTTTATAAATTCCACAGGTCTTCCAAGTGAAGGGCATTTAACATCAGCAAGGGATCTTGCAACTCTTACTTCAAACTTTATGACAAATTTTCCAGACATTTATGCTCTTTTCAAAGAAAAAGAATTTGAATATGGGGGTATTACAGGAAATAAATATAACAGAAACAAATTACTTTGGAGAGATGAAAGTTCTGATGGAGTTAAGACAGGGCATACATCATCAGCTGGATATTGTCTAATTGGATCTGCCAAAAGGGGTAACATGAGACTTATCACAGTTGTGGCTGGAAGTGATACTGCAAATAATAGCTTCTCAGATACACAAAGACTTCTAGAGTATGGATTTAGATTTTATGCTACTCAAAAGTACTTTGATGCAGATAAAGAATATACAACTGCAAAAGTTTGGGGCGGTAAGAACGATAATATAAGCTTAGGTGTAGTTGAAGATATATCAATAACTTTACCTAGAACAAGTTTTAAGAACGTAAAGGTTAATTTTAATGTGAAAAATAATGTCCAAGCTCCTATAAAAAGAGGCGATAAGCTTGGAACTTTAGATATTATTAGTAATGATGAGGTTGTTCTAACAACTGATCTGCTTGCATTGAATGACGTTGATGCTAAAGGCTTTTTTGGAAGGATTTGGTCAAAATTCGTCCTCTGGATAATGAGCTTATTTGGATTAGCATAGATGGAAAATGTTCATGCTGTATTCAATGGAACATTTGATAACTTAGAAAATATAAAAATATCACCCTTAAGCAGAGCCTATACCTTTTCAGATAGTGTTTATGAAGTCATTCCTTTTCATAATGCAAAGGGTATTGCTTTTGATAGACATATAAAGAGACTTCAAAAAAGTTGTAATTCGTTATCAATTTCAGCAAATATCGACTTAATTTCCAAAGAGATCATTGAACTTATTAATAAAAGTAAATTTAAAGATGGTTATGTTTACTATCAGGTTTCAAGAGGAGTTGATCAAATACGATCACATATGTTTAATGCAGATATTTCAACTGAAACATTTGGTTATGTCGTAGAACATACCTTTGAAGCACAATCACTTAAGGTGATGTTATGTGAGGACGTAAGATGGCAGAGGTGTGATATTAAATCTACTTCATTATTAGGCAACATAATGAGTATGAATAATGCCAAAAATAGCGGATGTGATGAAGTAATTATGCATAAAGACAGAGTAATTACTGAGGGCGGAGCTTCAAATGTTTTTTTTGCAAGTAATGATTGTGTTTACACACCTAATTTGTCTAAAAATATTCTCCCTGGTATTACCAGAGAACTTTTAATTGAAAAAATCAAAGCATCTGGAATTAATGTTCAGGAGGGCAGCTTTAAAATTGATGATCTAGCAGATGCAAAATCAATATGGTTAACTAGTTCTACGAAGGGGCTTGCACAAGTAATTGAAATTACAAATCAAGAAACAAATATTGTTGTCGATCATCCTTTATTTTTAGAGTGTCAGAAAATATTTAAAAATAACTTTCTTAGTTAGAAGTTAGACTAATTACCATATTATCTAGCTCTTGCCAAAACTGATCTTTTGTCATGCCGCCCAATCCTTTTGAGGCTAAATCTAATTCATAAACTTTTTTCTGAAGTAAAAGCATTTTTTTGAGTGGGTTCTTTTTAATAAAATTTATATAGTTTGGAATTTTATTTTTCCATATCCCAGCTTTTTCTAAATTAACATTGTCTTGAAGCGATCCAACACAAGTATTTATAATTTTTCCAATAATCCAAACTAAGAGAGGACCATAGTGATCATCATTTTTTTTGATTGATTTGGTTATTCGCAAAGCATATTTTGTATTAAGTTCAACAATTTTATCTTCTAGCTGGTAGGGTAAAAATTCAGCATTATCATAGCCTATTTTCTTATCTTTATTATTTTCTGAATAAGTTAGCTTAAGAATATTTATCTCATTTTGTTGAGCAATCAAATTACCTGAAAAAATATCTGTAATTCTTATTGAAAACTCTTTAGCATCTGATTCGTTCATAAAATCTAATTGATTTTTAACCCAAGTCTTTTCTTCAAATGATTTAAGTTTGTTACATTCAACCATCAATCCAAGACTATCCATTAATTTCACCCATTTGGTACTTTTATTAATCTTTTCAATAGAAGATTTGATAATCAATGCAATATTATTGAATTCTTTAATATTCTTCATTTCAAAAATATTAGTAATTTCTTTTGGTATTTTTCCTTTTTGATGACCAATTTCAATAATTATCTTTGATCCAAACAAAGAACCTGAGGCATTCTCAATTATTATATTTTCTATTTTTGAGTAGTCAGCTTCAGTAATAATTTTCTTTTCAGTAAAGTTCTGTTCCTTCAAAAACGAATTAATTTGATCAACTGAATTATTTTTTAAAACTATCTCCGAGCCAAAAACAAAAAATATATTTGAGGATTTACTTAAATATTTATTTAATGATGTAGACTCACAAATCAATTAAGTTAACCTCTAGTATTAGTTGCTCAATGACATCATTTATAATTTCCTCTTCCATAAATTTGCTTCTTTAATTTTTAATTGAAAGCTATTAGGAACATCTTGATCAAATGAAAAATAATATTTATTTTTATCAAGCTGTAATTTTTTATATTCATTTAAGTTACATGAAGTAATTACAATGCTTAGCAATATTAGAAGTAATCCTTTTGTATATCTCATAGCCTTAAATGTTAGTTAAGATATTATATTTTATGTTTTTGTTTAAATTACAAAATTTATAAGCTTATCTTTAACAAAGATAGCTTTTTTAATCTCACTATCTGCTATGTTATTTTTAACGTTTTCGACTTCTAATGATAGATTTTTAACAGTTTCTTCATCTAAATTTTTGCTAATATTTAACTTTCCACGAACTTTACCATTAACTTGTATTATTAACTCGAATTCATCTGATTCAATAATAGCTTCATCATACTTTGGCCAAGATGACTCGATGCATGATCCATCATTTACAAAACTGGTCCATAAATATTCGCAAATATGGGGAGATATTGGAAATAGCATTTTTAGAGAAAATAGAATTGCTTCATTAAGACAAAACTTTTGAGCATCTGTAGCATTATCTTTTTTGAATTCATCTGGAATAAAATTTAGCAACTCCATTATTGCTGCAATAGCAGTATTAAAAGAAAATCTTGATTCATAATCATGCTCTACTTTTTTTAATGTAGAGTGACACTTTCTTCTTAACTCAATTTCTTCTTTCGAGAATTCAAATTTCATGTCCAGTTTAATATATTTTTTTCCTTCAATAAGACTCCAAATTCTCTTTAAAAATCTTGAAGCACCTTCAACAGATGATTCGCTCCATTCTAAACTTTGCTCAGGTGGTGATGTAAACATCATATAAAGCCTAACGGTATCTGCTCCATATTTCTCAATGTATGATTGCGGGTCGACAGTATTACCTTTCGATTTAGACATCTTTGCACCATCTTTAAGAACCATACCTTGAGTAAGCAACCTTTTAAAGGGTTCATCACCTTCAACTAATCCAATGTCTCGAAGAGCTTTATGAAAAAATCTTGAATATAGCAAATGCAATATAGCGTGCTCTATACCACCAATATATAAATCTACTGGTAGCCAATATTTAGTGTTTTCATCAAAAATTTCATTATTATTGTTTGAAGATGTAAATCTAGCGTAATACCAAGATGAATCCATAAAGGTATCAAATGTATCACTTTCTCTAAAGATACTATTATCCAAATTTATAAAATCTTCATTTTGACTTAATGGAATAGGTGGCGAATTCTTTTTGAGTTTTGGTAGCTCAACAGGCATATCCATTTCGTCAATAACTTTTGGATCGCCGTTTTCATAAATAACAGGTATTGGACAACCCCAATATCTTTGCCTACTTACTCCCCAATCTCTTAGCCTGAATTGAATAAGCTGTTTACCAGATTTTAATTTAACTAATTCTTCGATAATTTTTTTTGATCCTTCTTCTGATGAAAGACCGTTAAATTTATCTGAATTTATTAAAATTCCATTTTCAGTTCTTGGTAACTCCTCTTCATTATTTTGAATCACTTCTTTGATATTAAGATTATATTTTTTTGCAAATTCATAATCTCTTGAATCGTGAGCTGGAACTCCCATTACAACCCCTGTTCCATAGTCAAGCAATACAAAATTTCCAATCCATACTGGTAATTTTTCTCCAGTTAAAGGATGAATTACTCTTAGATTTGTATCAATACCAAGTTTTTCTGCCTTTGCCATATCAGCTTCTGCAGCCTTAGCTTCTTTACATTTTTCAAGAAAGTTCGATATTTTTTCATTATCTTTAGCGATCTTTATTGCAAGGGGATGATTGGGAGATATTGCAAGAAAAGATACTCCGAAGATAGTATCTGGTCTTGTCGAGAAGGTTATTAGTGATTCTTTACTAGCATCAATTTTATATCCAATCTCAGCACCAAATGATTTTCCAATCCAATTCTTTTGCATAAGCTTAACATTTTCTGGCCAATCAAGCTCTTCAAGTGAAGATAGAAGCTCATCAGCATAGTCAGTGATTTTTATAAACCATTGATCTATTTCTTTTATTTCAATTTGAGCTCCAGAGCGCCAACCTTTTCCATCTATTACTTGCTCATTTGCTAGAACGGTCTTATCTTCAGGATCCCAATTAACCAAAGATTTTTTTCTATAAACAAGACCCGCGTCGTAAAATTTTTTAAAAATTAATTGTTCCCATTTATAGTAACTTGAGTCACATGTTCTAAGTTCTTTTGACCAATCATAACTAAAACCAAGAGATTGTAGTTGTGATTTCATGTTTTCAATATTTTGGTTTGTCCAATCGTTTGGACTTACTTTGTTTGCAATAGCAGCATTCTCTGCAGGCAGACCAAAAGCATCCCAACCCATAGGCTGAAATACATTTGATAGACAGTAATATTTTTCTCTTTTATCTATTTTAGAAACATATCTTTTTTCTTCATTCCATTTGTTTTGAATGATTTCTTCGATTGTTTTGTGATTATAAGTTGAGCTCATTATTAGAATTTTAAAAGTTATTAATTGAACTAATTATTAAAATTTAATTAATTACCAGTATCGTTCTCAGAAGATTCTTTAACATCTATGTTATTTGATCCCTTAGTAATTCGAACTGACTCTTCTCCCTGACTTACTTCAATTTCTTTTAAATTTGATTCTTCTAGCATTTCAATCAAAGTTTTTATTTTTCTTATATCCATAATTTATACCTTCTTATTTTTTAAAGCCTCCTCTAAAGCAAGAACATAGCCTTTCGTTCCATGCCCACTAAAAACTTTTTCTGCAATATCACTAAAGTAAGATTTTTTTCTAAATTCTTCTCTAGAATTAATATCTGATATATGAACTTCATAAAATGGTATTTTCACAGCTAAAATTGCATCTCTTAAGGCTACGCTTGTATGTGTGTAACCCGCAGGATTAAAAATTATTGAATCAGTACCATTTTCAAAAGCTGTATGAATTGCATCTATTAGTTCATGCTCGGCATTGCTTTGATAAAAGTAAACTTCACATTCATTGCTATCAGCTTTATTTTTTAATTTTGCCTCAATATCATCTAATGTCTCAGATCCATAAATATCTTCCTCGCGCATACCAAGCATATTAAGATTTGGGCCATTGAGTACTAATATCTTCATTTAATAGATTTTAACAGAATTTAAATGCGTTTTAAGGATTTTATCTAATATTTTTATTTTGAACTGGATAACAAAAGCCTCTATCAGAACAGCCCTGATATGCTATTTCAATTAAATTTGTTTCAATCTCTTCTATAGACGAAATCTCTAATATATTTCTTATGATTTTAGTTTCACCAAAAAATTCGTCTTCATGATCAATAATCATTCCATCAGTGACATCAAAATCAATAATTTTTTGATTTTCTTTAATAAGAATCGAATCAAAATATAAATAGTAACCATCTTCAATCGACCAATTTACTTTTAAAACATCCCCGTCCTCAGAATAGCTCATTATAAATACCTCGTCGGCAGGCTTTATTTCGTTATCCTGTAAATACATGAAAGATATATCTTGGTCAGCCTTAGTATAGCCACCACATAACAAATAGAATATTAAAAATAATGTCTTTTTCATTAATAACTAGGATAAACTTGCCAAATTATAAAGCGAAAACGAACTTTATTTATAATTAAAATTAAATGATAAGAAATTTTTTAATAAATATTTTATTTTCAATACCTGTTTGGTTAATTGAACTCGTATACAAATTTAATAAAGATGTTAAAAGAGGATTTATTTTTGATTCTCAATCAAGGATGTTATTTGCTTTAATGCCAAAATTTGATTTGCATAAGATAGAAGATGACGAAATTCCAAAAATTAGAAATCTTATTAATGAAAAAAGAAAGAATCTTAGACTTTCTAATAAAACAAAAAAGAATGTAATTACTAAGGATCATTTTATCGACCAAGAAAATAACTTAAAGTTGAGAGAGTACATCCCATATAAAACAGATAATAATAATGTCATTCTCTATTTTCATGGTGGCGGCTATGTATTAAATTCAATTGATACGCATAACCTTACAGTTTCTTATTTTTCTGAAAAGTTAAGAACAAGAATATTTTCTTTAGCTTATGGCTTATCTCCTGAAAATAAATATCCTCATGCAATGAATCAGGCATTATTAGCAATAGATTGGTTAGTCAAAAATGGTAATCACATCAAAAATATTAGCCTTTGTGGTGACAGTGCTGGCGCTCATCTTGCTGCCTCAGTATCTCATTCATTAGCAAATAACCAAAAGGAAAATGTTCATAGTCAATTTCTTATTTATCCAATGTGTGATCCAAGTTGCGCAAGCGAATCAATCGAGCTTTTTAAAGATAATTATTTATTAACGAAAGAGTCCATGGAATGGTTCTGGGAAAAATTCAAAAATAATGATGAAGATAACTTAAAAGATACATTTAATTTACTGCTATTCAACCCAAATAGAGACTTTCCAAAGACAATCATTGTAACTGCTGGGTTTGATCCGCTTTCAGATGAAGCAGAAAAATATGCTTTTTTACTTCATGAAAATGGTAGTTATGTGAAACAATTACATTATCCATCTTTATTTCATGGGTTTGCTGCCATGACTAGATTGAAATCCGCAAATAAAGCGGTAAATGATTTTTTATTAGAGTATAAAAAAATTTTATGAGTAATATTGTAGAAGTCAGAAATTTAAGCATCGACTTTAATGTAAGAGATGGAAAATTTCGTGCAGTTGATAATATTAGTTTTGATATTCAGCAGAATAAAACTTTGGCTTTAGTTGGTGAATCTGGATCAGGTAAATCAGTTACAGCAATGTCAATTATGCAGCTCTTACCATTTCCTCAATCATCTTACACTAGCGAATCCTCAATTAAATTTAATAATAAAGAAATTATAAATGCCTCAAAAAAAGATCTTTTATCTTTAAGAGGAAATATAATTTCTATGGTTTTTCAAGAACCAATGACATCCTTGAATCCTTATCACAGAGTGGGAGATCAAATTACAGAATCAGTATTGCTGCACTCTAAAGTTTCAAAGAAAGAAGCAAAAGATGAGGCAATTAATTTAATGAATTTAGTTGAGATTGATGATGTTGAAAGAAGATTTAATTCATATCCCCATGAATTATCAGGTGGTCAACGCCAAAGAATAATGATTGCTATGGCTCTTGTTAACAAACCCCAATTGTTAATTGCAGATGAGCCTACAACTGCACTTGATGTAACTATACAAGCACAAATTTTGGATCTTATGTCTAAACTTAAGAGAGAGCTCGGTATGTCAATTCTATTTATTACTCATGATTTGGGTCTTGTAAGAGAGTTTTCTGATCAGGTTTGTGTAATGCAAAATGGAAATATCGTTGAGAATGGGAATACAGCCGATGTCTTTGATAATCCTAAACATGCCTATACGCAAAAATTATTAAACGCCGAACCTAAACCAAAAACAATAATAAATCATAAAGAGGACCCACTGATTAAAATTGAAAATTTAGATGTTTTTTATAATATGCCTAGAACTAGTTTTTTTAAGAGCAATAGATTTCATGCTGTAAAAGATACGTCAATTAATATATATAAAAATACTACAATTGGGCTAGTGGGCGAATCAGGGTCAGGTAAATCTACTCTAGGAAAGGCCATAGCAAATCTTACTCCTTATGAAGGAAAAATATATTATGACGGGCAGGACATTACATCATCATCAAAGGAAATTAAGAAACACATCCAAATAGTGTTTCAGGATCCTTATGGATCTTTATCACCAAGAATGACTATAGGAGAAATAGTTGGAGAGGGACTGGGAGTGCATTTTAATCTTTCAAAAAAGGAATCAGATTTAAAAATTGATAAAGTTTTAACAGATGTAGGAATTGAGCTTAATGCAAAAAATAAATATCCGCATGAATTTTCTGGCGGTCAACGTCAAAGGATAGCGATTGCTAGATCATTAATAATGAATCCTAATTTTATGATTCTGGATGAACCAACATCTGCTCTCGATAGATCAATACAAATTCAAGTGATAAATCTTTTAAAAGATATACAAAATGAATATGAATTGACATATTTGTTTATTAGTCATGATTTAAAGGTAATACGCTCAATGTCTGATTATATTTTTGTAATGAAAGACGGAATAATAGTAGAATCTGGACTGTCAAATGATGTTTTTGACTATCCAAAAGAAAAATATACTAAAAAATTGCTCTCAGCTGCGTTAAGATACGCAACCGATTGAGAAAATGTACACAAAATGAGCTCTAGAAAATATTCAAAGGAATTTATGCATATCAATCAATTATCAGAATTGGTAGAAGGCTCAATAAATGCATCTGGCGGCAAAGGTGTTTTATTTAATACAATTACTGTTTCTGATGGCATTTCAATGGGAACGCAAGGAATGAAATATTCTCTTGTTTCTAGAGAAGTTATTGCTGACTCAATTGAAACTGTTGTAGGTTGCCTTGGATATGATGGATTAATTGCAATTGGTGGATGTGATAAGAACATGCCTGGATGTCTTATTGGTATGGCAAGATTAAATAGACCGTCTATATTTATTTATGGTGGATCTATAAAACCAAGCAATGAGAATACGGACTATGTAACCGTCTCAGAAAAAGTTGGAGAATTCTCAAAGGGCTCTATAAATGAAGATGAGCTAATTCATTATGAAAAGATATCAGTTGATGGACCAGGCTCATGTGGCGGAATGTATACAGCAAATACAATGGCATCTGCTATAGAAGCATTAGGAATGAGTTTGCCAGGTAGCAGTAGCCAAGATGCAACATCTAAATCAAAGAACGCTGATTGTGTGAATGCTGGATCGGCAATCATGAATCTACTAGATAAAGATATTAAACCTTCTGACATTATGACAAGAGAAGCATTTGAAAATGCTATAACTGTTGTAATAGCTCTAGGAGGATCAACAAATGCCGTTCTTCATTTATTGGCCATGGCTCATTCAATTGGAGTTGAACTTTGCTTAGATGACTTTACTTCAATCGGAAAGAAAACACCTGTATTAGCCGACCTAAAGCCCTTTGGAAAACACTATATGTCTGAGCTTAATGCAAATGGAGGAATTCAGCCCTTAATGAAAACTCTTTTAGACAAAGGACTTCTTCATGGTCAATGTATGACAGTTACAGGCAATACCTTAGAAGAAAATTTAAAAGACATAAAAGCATATGAGACGAGTGAAATAATTAAAGATTTTAATAATCCAATCAAAAAAGATAGTCATCTTAGAATTTTATACGGTAACCTTGCTAAAGATGGCGCGGTTGCAAAAATTACAGGTAAAGAAGGGACATCTTTTGAAGGAAAAGCAAAAGTATTTAATTCAGAAGAAGAGGGCGTGAGTGCGATTTTATCAAATCAGATTAATGATGGTGATGTAATCGTAATAAGGTATGAGGGTCCAAAAGGTGGGCCTGGCATGAGAGAAATGCTAAAACCTACTTCTGCAATCATGGGATTAGGACTAGGAGATAAAATAGGATTTATTACAGACGGAAGATTTTCAGGTGGCACCCATGGTTTTGTAGTTGGACATGTTTCTCCAGAAGCAGCTGAGGGTGGTTTAATAGCATTAGTTGAAGACGGAGATACTATACTTATTGATGCAGAAAGTGATCAGCTTGTTCTAAAAGTTGATGATGATGAAATTAAAAGAAGACAATCAATTTGGAAAAATCCAAACAGTAAACCAAAAAAAGGAGTACTTGCTAAGTATGCTGAAAGTGTAAAATCTGCAAGCCTGGGAGCTATAACTGATTAAAATGTCTATCTTTAGAAAATATCCAAGTACCCGCTTAAGAAGGTTAAGAAAGAACCTCAATCTTATTGAACTTGTATCTGAAACTAACCTAACTTCAAAAGATCTTATACAACCAATCTTCATTAAAGAAAATTTTGAAGGCAAAGAAGAAATCGAATCAATGCCAGGTATCTTCAGATTTGGCTTAAATCATGTACTGAGTGAAATAGAGGAACTTATAAATGTAGGCATAAATGCTATAGCTGTTTTCCCAGTCATAGAATCTTCAAAAAAAGATGAAAAAGGATCAGAGGCATTAAACAAAAGTAATTTTATCGCTCATTCAATCAATAAAATTAAACAAGAATTTCCTGAATTAATATTAATCGCAGATGTTGCATTAGATCCTTATACAGATCATGGTCATGACGGCATTTTAATAAATAACGAAGTTGCAAATGATGAAACTGTAGAAGTTCTAATTGAGCAATCTATATTACTCGCTGAGGCTGGGGCGGATATTATTGCTCCTTCTGATATGATGGATGGAAGAATTGGTTTAATTAGAGATTCTCTAGAAAAACAAAATTTTAAAGATACAATCTTGTTATCTTATGCTGCTAAATATAATTCAAAATTCTATGGACCATTTAGAGATGCAGTAAATTCTGCATCAAATCTTGGTAATTCTTCAAAATCATCATACCAAATGAATATATCTAACAAGAACGAAGCCATGCATGAAGTCGCCTTAGATATAAATGAGGGCGCAGACATAGTAATGGTAAAACCGGCAATGCCTTATTTAGATGTTATTCAATTGATTAAAAAAGAATTTAAAGTACCAACTTTTGCTTATCAGGTTAGTGGAGAATTTAGTATGCTTAAAAA
>LUMS01000266.1_pt1 | contig 23462 bp, 15 predicted proteins | sample 729711 | NCBI WGS metagenome assembly LUMS01 (sample SAMN03860298, study PRJNA289734) | marine metagenome | biome: seawater column; feature: ocean; material: water; isolation source: Red Sea water column Station 192 - depth 25m | place: Saudi Arabia: Red Sea | collected 2011-10-15 | depth 25 m | reverse complement strand
CTTCCAAAGTGACCCCCGACGGGTGTGTTCGATCCGCAATTGACGCATACTAATCTAGTTGGTATCTTACTGTCACATTCTTTACACTTCGAACCCACTATCCCCTTTCCTCTACATCCTTCAATCTCACAGGGGATCGTGATATCTCCTACCTCGTCCATAGTAGCGCTGGTGTTCTTATTGCACACGGGACACTTCCCCTGCTCGACCTTCTTTGTACGTACTTCTTCTCCCGAGACCTCTCGCGCTCTAGATGACTGAATTCTGACTTCTGTCGCACCAAGCATGAACTCGGGAAACCAGACTATAGTCAACAAGAGAAATGTAGCAATTATTCCCGTGAAAACATGAATCAGGACAAGCGAGAAACTGAAGTCTAAATCTCCAGGACTAGGCGCAACTGAGTGTGTGCTACTCCAGAAACTGACATTCAAGAAGACAATCCATGCTGCGATAGCGCTGCTCCATGCGAATAAGCTATGATCTTTCCACGCCCGATCAACGACCCTTGGATCCGGGTGTGTATGCTTTCTTTGGACATGTATGTCCCGGGTCTCCACAACAGCTCGCCTAACAACGAAGGTGGACAGGAAAAGCATTATCAGATTTGCAATTATTACCCATGTCCAACTTCCTAACCCTGCTTCCGAAGGGAAATCCGGGTTCTCTGCATGTGCCCTTATGAAACCGAACAGTATGAAGCCCATTCCAATCAAAAGGTAAAGCATATTTTCCCTCATTATGGGGTAACTATTCCAGAGCATGACTACGAAACCCAACCAACAAATCAAGGAAAGTAGTGACACAATTAGAGCCAGATCTTTCATGTGCAAGAATCCACTTTCATCCCCCATTATGCCCCAACGATCGTAGTCTCCGCCACTCGAAATCTCTCCAATTCCGAGGTCCCAGGTACCTAGAATGAAACCAGAGACGCAAAAAGCCATCATCACCAGTTCCTTGGCCCCCCAGTATTTCTTGATTAGATTGAAACTGTAGCTAATCTCTGAAAATAAATCATCTAGAATTTGCAAACGTCTGTTGAAATTTGAGAAGATACTTCCCGTAGGATGGTCGCTCAGCCTTTCCATGAGAGCAACCCCCTCGGCTTCTGACTCACCGTCACTCCGCAACTCCATGATATTCTTAGGCTAGTGGCATTGAATAAGAATCCCATCCTTCGGATACGGTGAATGGAGTTAATTATGCATATTTTGGCGCCGAGGGCGAGATTTGAACTCGCGAGGGAAAAATCCCACGGGCTTTCCAGGCCCGCGCAATACCGGGCTATGCGACCTCGGCTAGTCAGGCCCACAGGTGCTCAGGTTTTCACAATGACGTTTCAAAAAATCTCCACCTCCTAGTCGCCACGATTAAACCAGCCACTTAGGTCGTTGTTGCACTGCCACTGTGGCTTAGAGGTATAGCGTCGCCTTGGTAAGGCGAAGGTCGGGGGTTCAATTCCCCCCAGTGGCTCCAGTCGAAATGCCACCACATGTCTATGGCGCAGATTGATTCATAACTAACATAACCTACAGCCAAAGCATGCCCAGCGAACGCGCAAGACTAGCAATAGCAATGACACTACTAATGGTGCTATCCCCTGTCTCATATGCAGGGGTTTCCAATTGGTCCGGTCCATCGATGATTAACAGCGATGGAACCCCTACTGTGGTGGACGGATTCACCGTACCCACGAATGCTACTGTCATGGACGGATGGGTACATGTGACCAACTCCCCGCTGCCATCATCCTCAGATTCTGGTATCGTTTGGGACGAGGATAGTTTCGGCTCTGGCAATATGTTCGGTGTCGAGATGAATGATGATGGGGATTTGGTCCTAAAGGACGACGGGACTCGTTCAAATGTCAGTACATTCGATGTCGGGGAAATCGAAGTTACTCTGAATTCTGACTACACATACTCTCCTGGTTGGAGAAGGGTCTTCGTCAAATCCTCCTCCACAAACCTCTCAGGATGCTCTGGCTCTGCTGGAGACTACATTCAACACGGTTTGGATAATAATTTCAACCAGGTCCTAGACTCCGATGAGTTGATTGACACTCTCGTATTCTGCGAGTCCTTCGCAAATGACGATGTCATCACTTCCCTCTCAATAGATGATTCCGGAACGGGGTACTCAGCAGGCAACCTATCTGCCACTGGAGGAGGGGGATCCGGATTCTCTGGAACATACGCCGTAAGCTCAGGAATTGAGAGCATCACAATCAATAACGGGGGTTCTGGTTTTGACACTACTGATCAGGTTCAGATCCAATGTCAATGCGACGGCACAGGGGCGCAGGCATCAGTAGGATCAGTAGATTCCAGTGGGGCAATTACCTCGATAAATATTGATTCCGCGGGTTCGGGTTACCAGTCAACAGATGTTATCGCGGTAGGCGTCGCAAATGGTACTGGCGAGTCTCTGACAGCAAATGTCTACTCCACCGGAGTAATCCACTCCGCGATAGTGACAGATGGCGGTTCGAACTACACTTCTTCTCCGACAATTGTCATCAGTGACACCAGTGGTGCCGATGGAGATATTTCAGCAGTTCTCGGTGACTATTACGAATATGAAGTTGATATTTTGCCAGAATCTAGCGGAGCCAACTGTACCCATTCTGGATTCAAGGTACTAGCCGGCCTAGACTTGAATGAGAACAGAAACCTCGACTCTACGGAGATATCGGAAACAGTCTTCATTTGTCACGAGAGCAAACTCTGGAGGGCCACTACCTTCCTTGATCTAAACGGGACAATTTACGGAGAGGAGCAAACCCTCGCCCACGGGATTGTCCCATCATCCTCCCCCCAGGGTCTGGTTTCAGCCGGGACCATGCCCGGTGAACCGGTTCCTGCAGGAACATTTGGGCATCTAGTCGTTCCAGCACAAACAGTGCCAAATAATCAGTATATCAGTGCATACTACCTGACCTTCGATCACTGGTACCACCTAGATAGTACAACATCTGGAGGAGGGGATGGAACTTGGGTTGAATACAGGCTCCAGTCCGACTCAAATTGGGGAAATTGGTCGTACATAGAACCACAAGGTGGGTATCCCAGCACTCTATCGACCGATGCTCCCGTTCCTAGCGGGGCCTCATCACCTGTGCCAGTATTTGCTTCCGACTCTCATAGTGGATGGGTTACCAGTAACTTCTCACTATCCTCTCTTTCTGGAATTGACCAAGCAGATAATATCCAATTCCGATTCGTTATCTGGACCCATCCAGACTCAACAAATGAGAGGCCGGGATGGTTCATAGATCAAATCGAGACCATCAATGAGGGTGTGGATCTGGATGTCTGGCACCATGGATGCTACACCACGACAGCTTCTTCTTGCACATACAACTCAAACGCCTACGGAGTGCTCGAGAGGAACATCGACCTAACTGGCACGAACTCCTCGTCAAAGATAGAGTTCAACATGGAGTGGGACCTAGAGGGTGGTTCCAGCGACAATGCTTGCATAGAACTTTCATTGAACGGCAATACATGGGCAGACATCTCATCAAGCACTAGCAGTACTTCTTCGGATTGCTCGGCTAGATCCGGACCTATTCCCGGAAATGGTTATACTGCCGACAACGGACAAACATACGGGGATCAGAGCGGTGAATTTAGATTAGTCTCATTCGACATCCCGTCCGGTTTCCAGGATCAGTCCAGCGTTGATATCAGAATAGTAGTTGACACCAGTTCTTCATTCAATTACGGGGGAGGGACTCCGGATACAAGGGAGGGACTAACCATATCCCAGTTCAGAGTGGTGGATTACGATGGAAGTACCATGTTCGTCGATGACTTCTCCTCACCCTCAACTATGTCTCACTACGGGATGCCGGATTCTCAAGGCAACCCCGCCCCTGATGACTGGATTTACAGGATCGTAACCAAGGGAGTCCAATCCGAAATGATCGGATTCGAAGACTCGACTGCTAACTCCCCGACAGTCTCCGAAGCGCCAGGATGGACGCGATCGACATCTGGAACATGTAGCAATGACAAGTGCAAATTCACATTGAACAAGCTTTCATCAAACTCTGGACCTCCACTAACCGCCTCTTTCCCTTACGCGTATGGGGTAGGTTTCTCAGGCAATTATGAGAACGGAATTGATGAGGCACGACTGATTTCTCCTAGCTATGACATTCCTCTCAATGGAACCTCATATCTGACGTTCGACCATTGGTCATGTTCAGAGGCAGGATGGGACGGTGGCGCGGTTTTCATCAAAGTGAACAACGGGGCATGGCAATACTTCGACCCAGGATGGTATTCTGGCACTGCTTCTTCTTTCGCAGGCCATAACCTACAGGGAATGGGTATTTTCACGATGGATCACTGTACTGGTACTGCTTGGTCTGGGACATGGGCTTCGACCAGTCAGATGACTAATCTCAGGGCAAACCTAGATGCCTACAAGGGAGACTCTGTCAAATTCAAATTCGCATTTGGATCCGATGGCTACTACAGCCTCGCTGGATGGTTCATAGACAACGCTGGAGTCCAAATCTCAAACTTCGGCATCCCTGGAAGCTGGCTAAGCCCATCCATCTCGCTGGACTCCGACAGGAAATTCAACCTAGGTTTTGTCGACATCGAGGGCCATGCAGGCGAGGATGGATGGATTCGAGGTTCGCTATTGGAAGCTAGCACTGGGGCACAGGTCCCAGGTTTCTCCAACATCTCATTCCCATTCAGCCTTGCAGGGGTAGACGCCGAACAGTACCCGCAGGTCAGACTGAAAGTCCACATGGGCTCGGATGACCCCGAGCAGACTCCAAGCTTGGAGAAGGTGCATATCGGTGGAAAGAGAGTACTAAACGCAGACTCGGGGCAAAATGGCTGGGAGTATAGCGCTGGAATAGAGGTCGTAGACGGGTTGCTAAACGCCACTGCAATAACCGGGACGATATCATCTGAGTTCGTCTTCTCTCCTCGTCCCATCAAGAGCGTAACAATTTACGGAAACATTTCCAGCACAGTTTCCGTTACAATCTACGATAAGCTGGGCAATTCTCTTGGCTCCGCAAGCAAGGGAGGGACCATACAGTTCCCTTCCCAGCAAGTGGGTTTCTCTACATCAGTAAGCCTTCCCACTAACGGGTGGATAGACGTTCTGAGAATCACCTCATCGTTCTCCAACCCACCTTCAAACCCTCATCTGGATGTCCTGAATGATGGCTCTGATGACTGGGAATTCCCGATGATTGATGATTCGGGGCAACTGGCGTACGGAAACCTAGGATGGCAGTCATGGATGACTCTCGAAGACTCATACTCGCGAAGCGCCTCTCTGGCTCTGGACGGAACAAACCCGCAGAGTCTTACTGCACTGATTCCCGAATCTGCAACTGTCAACTCTGGTTTCGTGAGCATTTCTCCAGACGATGATGGCTTCGAATCCCCAGTGACTGTCTCAGTAGCAGGCTCCTCGATTTCTGGAGGATCCGGGAACTCAGCCTTCACAAGCATTCTCAGCCAGGCACAGATTTCTGGAATCGGGTATCTCAACCCCACTCACACTGACTCTCAGAACGGCAGGGATTGGCTCGAGGTACCAATATCCGTATCATCCAACTCTGCCCAGACAGTACATATTTCTTCAATGGGTATTGGATACCTATTCTTTGAGAACGTGTCCGGCCTGGGACCAGGAATCGAAGGATACTTGGATGGGATATCCGATGTCGACTTCGAAGACGAGACGGACATCCCACTGAGTTATACCTCGGACTACGGAGCACTCTCCTTGGATGGTTCGATAGTCTACGACTTCATGTTTGTAAACAGAGATTTCTCAGTCCCTAATACGTTCTACCCGGACGGTGAGATAATCGAAATCGTCACAAGTCACCATCATCTCTATGACAACTCTCAACTCGCTGATATCACCTTAGTCGGCACATCCTCGGACGGCCAATCTATCGGCTTCAGGGTCGAGAATAGTCCCGACGGCCTCTGGGGGGCAGGCTCGGGAGACGTGCAATTCTCACAGAACTCAGGAGACAGCATAGCTCCTCTGAGCGTGGGTGCGAGCTATGTCACAGAGTCTCTGCATAGCGACGGTTACGTCGATATCGAAGTCCACTGGAAGTTCAAAGTTGATTGGAACTGGGACGATGTAGAAAGCATAGAGTGGGAGGCTCGAGCGAACGACCTAGACGGGGAAACCATTTGGCCTGCTACGTCTGAGAGCGGTCGTTCCGGTGAGAATGCCGTAGAGAACGATCTACAGATAGACTACTTCGAGATCAGAGACCAGTTTGACAGGGTAATTTCCAATACTTATGATACCCTATTCTACCCGTTCCCCATCCAAGAAGGGGGGCCCCTGAATATATCGGGAACAGTTAGATTCCAGGACAATGAGAATCGGAGGCCTCAAGCAAGTGATTTTTCCGTAGCATTGAACCTCTCGGGATCCATATACTCTCTACAGGTAGGAGATCAGGGGTCCTTCTCAGGCGTGATTCAATCTCCCACTGGGTTGTCTTCCATGACTCTCTCTCCCCTGATGTTGAGAGTAGGTCCTTCATCCTCAACTAACGGGGCAGAAGACACTACTGGAGTCCCCCCAATGGTGGACATTGTGGTAGACAATAGTCCTCCCGTGGCGAGTAGGATGCAAGTCCAGACTCCTGTCGGGCTTCAGTTTGTTGACGGCATGGTAGTCCCACCGACAACTTTCTCCCCTTACATAACAATCAGTGAAGATCAGGCCAGAGGGGAGTCTCTTACTCTGAGATACTGGAGGGAGGGGGTAGACGATCAGAATTCTGACGGAATTGCCGATGAATCAGAGTACCAGTCCCAGAACAGGGAGCTCAGCGTCGGACTAACCGGGGAGCAGCAAGTTCAGTTCATGGGAATAGATGTCTCCTCGATGGATAACGAGCTTATACACCTCTATGTCGAGGGTACGGATTGGGTAGGACTTAGCTACCAGGACGGCTCCACAGGAGGGGGCCCCGGTGCTACCAACTCATGGGCCTCGGTCGTCGTGGCAGAGGACGTGATGGTCGAATTCGCAGGCGCAGGTCTCGGGACCGGTTCCGGAGGCGGCTCAACGTTCTCATTGGACAGGCTTACACAAGACAGTATCGACTACTTCCTTGTACCGGGAATTGAGCACACATTCAAGGTGAGGCTGGACGAACCGAACGGATTCAGAACTATTGACAACATTTCTGTATTCCTCTGCGGCTACGGAAGCGAATACGGGGTATTCTCCTACGAGCCATTCACCTCTACGCTGCTAAGCCCTAGCAGTAGCATGTTGGAGGTTATTGGGGCCAGCACCGAGGCCATCACCTCCACTGTAACCGAGCTGAGCGTCAGGTTCAAGATTTCGTGGGACATGCCATTCACAGAGCAAGACTTCGACTGCAAGCCCAGAGTATTGGTGGAGGATGGATTGGATCAGATTGAGTCAGAAGTCCTCAGCTCTCTTTCATGGCGCCTAGACAACAGGATTTCCGCTATTCCAAACGCAGCAGAGGACTTATCGGAGCCGATAATTCCAGCTTTAGGGACCTCTCTCTACCTCGGACAGGGGGACACCTTCTCAGTTAGCGGTTCTGTCCACCACGAAGGATCTGGGATTAGGATCTCCGAGGTAAACCAGGATCTAACCGCAGTGCTTTCGATGACATACGGGAGCGGGAACTACGAGTCCTTGGGTGCTGTGGATGCCAATGGCAACTTCACAGTAGAGATGACCCTGCCAAATTTCCAACCCATAGAGCCAACGACAGTTCTCACTACCTCATTAATCGGAGTACCGGGCAACGCTCACTCGGTCGAGGACTCACAGGCCTCCGTAACAGTGGATACTAAGCCTCCCACGGCATTGTTCAACGTTGAAGCATATCCGGACTCTTCACTCACAGTGATCGAGACCAACAACATGGACTCAGTCACCGTCACGATTACCATCATGGAGGAGATAGGGATGAACTTCGGACCTCTTCAGGTCTCATGGGCATTCCAGAGGAACGGCCAGATTATCCCCGGTACTGAGGACAGCGGCGAAGTTCCTTGGTTCTCAAGTGTAGAAGGCGTTCACGTATATCGGGGGGAGTTAGACTTCTCACCTTCCTTGGAGTTCGAAATAAGTGACGGGGACAAGGTCTCGTTCTGGATTACCTCCACAGACAAGGCAGGAAACCAGGTAGCAGGTCTCGGTGGCCCCGACTCCCCGAGGACTCCCACCATTAGGCTAGTTGAGTTCGACGGGCAGTATACCCGCTCCGTGGTAACTCCCACAAAGAATCCACTAGTTGGTGACAAGATCACGGTGGTAACCTACTGGGAGAACCCAGGCAAGAACGAGGGTACGATCAGCGTAGGCCTCTACGAGCAGAGGATAGACGGTACCTTCCAACCATCGATATCCACACTTATCAACGGCCCAGTAGAGTTGTATCTTCCTCCTGGAAGCTCCAGTGTCAAGGCCGAGTTTGAATACAGCCCCTCAGAAGCCGGACAGCCTTTGCTAGTATTGGTAGTAGATGGGGACTATGGCAATGATAATTACATGAACGTGGAGATTAGCGACATACAGGTCTCATCATTATCCGAAGGCGGCCAGTCTGGAGGCGAGTTTGTCTTGATTGCAGGGTCCCTTCTAATTCTGGTTTCCCTGATGGGTGCCGCATTCTACGTAATCCGAAGGTCTGCAGGAGATAGCGAATACTATGACGAGGAGTACGAGGAGTACGAGGAATACGAGGAGTAGGGTCGACGAAATTCCAGGGGTACCGCAAAGTACCCATTTCGTAGAAAACGCACTATCTTGTTTATAGGCCATACTTGCCAATCTTGGGTGAGAGGGAGAGATCCCTCGGATGGGATGCCAATATGACAGAGATAGCTAGAATGGATGAATTGAAGCAGGAGCTCGAGGAGCTAAGAGCGCTAGTGAACACACTACTGACCATAATTATGGAGGAGGCGGATGGGGTCCAATCGGGCTCAGCCCAGCCGATAACCCCCCTTCCAAGCCTCGGTTACTCGATGTAGGCACCTCTGCCCCCATAGTTCAAGAGAAATGCCTAACTCCGCACCCTCATGCAAATGCCTTCCTTGAGCTCCGAGCAATGGCTGATTTCCATTGCAGCAGTCTTTACCATCGGCTTTTTCGCGGTGGCAATATATCAGCCAGAGGACTTCGACCCCGAACCTGACTGGGATGTTTCGGATGGTTGCTTGGGGGGGTTGAACCACGCAGACGTGCAGAGAAGGAATGAGGTGGATCCACGTCCACGATGCATCTGATTCTGGATTCACGAAGCTCCACATCGAGACTCCGTCGAAAATGAACGTCCCACTGGGCGCTTTCTTCGAGATTTGGGGCAGGGAGTCTCCGGGTGCATCTCCTTCCCTGACCGGTGACAGGATGTTCGACATTAACAGTAATGGGGTCTCTGACTGGGAAGAATTCGACATATCCATGACAGTCAACGGAGATAGCAATGACAAGTTCGAAGAGTACGTAATGAACGACTATGACGACATCGAGCTGATTTTCGTTTCGAAGTAGCCTATCCCTTGATCACAATCAGGGGCCTGAGCCTGGCAACTGGGCGTGCGAGCCCAGCCCTATCGGTAAGTCTGATGACATCGTCAATGTCCTTGTATGCATCTGGGGCTTCTTCTGATAGGTACTTCTCATGAGTCTCGTATATCGCAATGCCCTTCTCGCTTAATTCCCTCTTCACCTTTGCACCATCTATTTCCTCTCTGGCCTGTGTTCTGGACATCGCCCTCCCAGCCCCATGACAAGATGAACCAAATGCCTGATTGGTCCCCTTTTTCGGACCGGACATTACGAAAGAAGACGTCCCCATATCCCCTGGAACTAGAACAGGTTGCCCGATTCCCCCGAACTCTTCGGATAGCTCATCACTATCCCCTCCGAACGATCTAGTCGCCCCCTTCCTGTGGACACAGCAATTGCAGTTTGAACCATGAACAACGTGCTCCTCAACCCTGGCAATGTTGTGGCAAACGTCGTATATCACATCAACATCAACTTCTGTGCCCATATGCGCCTTTAGTGCCCCTCTTAGGCTTTGAGTCACACAATTCCTGTTCGCAAATGCATAATTCCCAGCGGACCTCATCGCTTCGAAGTATGACTCTCCCTCTCGCGAGAAGAACGGTGCGGAAGCCAACTGTGGGTCAGAAATGGAGATCCCCCAATCCTCCGATTCCCAAACACCGCCATGGTGTCTGTAACGTCCCTCCAGTTCCTTTACGTGCTCAGAGCAGACCTGGTAACCAAGCCCCCTAGATCCGGTGTGGATCATTGCAGTCAACCTCCCTTCCTCAAGGCCAAATGCTCTAGCGGCCCTTTCATCAATGATTTCGTCTACCACTTGAATCTCCAGGAAGTGGTTCCCCCTGCCGATGGAGCCCAGTGCAGACAAGCCCCTTCTCTTGGCAATCTCAGAAATACTACTGGCATCTCCATCCAAATTACCCTTCATCTCCATTCTCGAAAGATCATCGTCATGGCCTATGCCAATTTCTGCCGCACCCTTTGCCCCTCCAGCTAGGATTTCATCCAAATCATGGGGGCTCAACTTGAAACCGCCCTTCCCAGACTCTCCAGCAGGAATTCTGGCCTTTAGCCGATTTCCAAACTCCTTACTTCCACTCCCAGATTTCTTTCTAGTCAAATGTACCAGGTCTTCCAAACCCAGATCAATAGAGCATAGACGAACTCCACAGTTGATGTCGAAACCAACACCGCCCGGTGAGACTACTCCGCCGTTTTCTATGTCGGTTGCCACCACCCCTCCGATTGGAAATCCATAGCCTTGGTGGAAGTCTGCCATCCCCCAGGCTTCACCAACTACCCCTGGTAGAGATGCGGCATTGGTCAATTGCTCGAGAGACCTGTCATTGCTCTTCCCAACATGTTCTGAATCAGAGACAATCACTGCATCGACAAGCATCCCTCCCCTCTTCTTTATCCTCATTAGAGAATCCCCGTCGGGCTTGAGATAATCCCTCCAGTCCTCCATCAGCCTTTCTGAGAACCCCTATCCTTTCAACACACCGGGAGTAATTCTCGCATTGACTTCAAGACCCGGTATCCAATGGGCTAGCCGAGGGGGACACAGTGACCTTTGGAGAAGTAGAAATTCCCTTCTGGGAAGAATCGGGCCACGTTTGTAAGACCTGCACAATAACCGGCTCCAGATTCTGGACTAGAGATCAGAGTAGGGAAACCTGTGGAGATAGCACAGAGGATCCCTACACATTCATTGGAGAGCCGATCATCGACGGATTTCAGATCCTTGGCAAGGAACTGAAGGACGCTATGAGGGAAAGATTTCAGGACTTCTTCGAAAAGAAAGGGCACTCCAGAGTTTCTCCATATCCAGTAGTTGCAAGATGGAGGGACGATATCCATCTGACTATAGCCAGTATAGCAGACTTCCAACCCCATGTGACTAGCGGCCTAGTTCCACCTCCAGCAAATCCTTTGGTGATCAGCCAGCCCTGTATAAGGCTCACAGACGTTGCCGCAGTTGGAAGATCTGGAAGACACCTGTCTACATTCGAGATGATGGCCCACCATGCATTCAACAAGTCCAGTGAAGGTAGTGTTGTGTATTGGATTGACCAGTGCGTCAGATATTGCGATGAGATGCTCGTCGAGTCGTTCGGAATTGACCCGAACGAGCTAACCTATGTCGAGAATCCATGGTCTGGAGGCGGGAACGCAGGACCTGCACTAGAGGTTATTGTGGGAGGCCTAGAACTGGCTACACTCGTCTTCATGAATCTGGAAGAGCACGAAGATGGGGATATAGAGATTAAGGGACTAAATTACAGGGAGATGGACTTGCAGATAATCGATACAGGGTATGGGCTCGAGAGGTTCTGCTGGGCTGCCGCTGGAACTCCAACGATTTACGACGCAATATATCCCGAATCTGTGACGTGGCTGAAGAAACTGGCGAGTTTCGAAAAACTCGTAGAAGGTCTAGGTATTTCTGTAGATACGGGGGATCTCCTAGGAGAAATTTCCAGACTAGCAGGAATTCTGAATATTGATGTGGGGACAGACGTCGAGTCGCTCTTCGTAAAACTGTCAAGCAGGCTTGGGGAGTCCGGCTTGGATGTATCTATTGAGGACCTCAAACTACTCACTGAGCCGCTCTCAAGCATTTATGCCATCCCCGATCACATGCATGCAATATGCAACATGCTTGGCGACGGGCTTGTCCCCAGTAATTCCAAGGCCGGGTACTTGGTTAGAATGCTGGCCAGGAGAGTTTGCAGGATGAAGGATGATCTCGAACTCGGAGTCTCACTATCCGAACTAGGATCCCACCACATAGATGCCCACCTGGACTTCTCTCGATTCACACAATCCCGAGAGGGAGTCCTACATATCCTAGATCTCGAGGAGAAGAGGTACTACGTAATGCTGAGAAAGGGAGAATCAGCGGTTAGAACGGCGCTTCGTGACCTCCCTAAGGACTCAAGCGAGGCACCAGATGAGGTACTCTTCCGCCTTTCCGAGGAACGTGGATTGAATCCGGAAATGGCCATCTCTATAGCCAATTTATCAGGATGGCCCGAACTAGAGGTCAGAGTCGGTTTCGCTGCAGATATGGCCTCAAGAAACGCTGAGCGTACCAAAGCTGCAGCGAAGGAGAAATCTAGAACCGACATATTCCCATCTAACGATTTTCCAGAAACCTCTAGGGATTACTACGATGATACCAGCAAGACCTCATTCGAGGCAACGGCACTTGCTTGCAATCAGCTAAGCGATTCTCAGATAAATTTGCTAGAACTTTCTACGGAGGTGAAGGTAACACCGACTCACTATGTTGTTCTGGACAGGACCCTTTTTTATCCGGAGGGTGGCGGTCAATTGGGAGACCAAGGACAGATAGGCAGATCGAGAGTAGTAGACACGAGAATTGAAGGAGACGTGGTTTTCCACCTTACAGACTCTGAAGTACCGCTCGGAAAAGTATCTGCGGAGGTTTCATGGGAGAGGCGTAGCCAACTCATGGATCATCACACTGCAGTGCACATCGTAGGAGGAAGCTCAAGAGCACTTCTCGGTCCACACATCTGGCAGGCAGGGTCAAGCAAAGGATTCAGATACGCTAGAATCGACCTCACTCACCACTCCAGACTATCAAGGGAGGAGTTGGACAGGATTGAGGACCACGCCAATTCAATCATCGAAGCAAACATCCCTGTCGAGAAGCTAGTGATGCATAGGGCCGAGGCAGACGAGGAATTCGGTTTTGAGATATACCAAGGGGGTCCCCCAAAGCAATCCGAGATACGAGTGATAAGAATAGGGAATCACGATACACAGGCCTGCGGAGGGACGCACCACGACTCGACCGGACAAATTGGCGAATTACGCATCATTCGCTCCAGTCAAGTCCAAGACGGGGTAGAGCGTCTGCAAATCGTGGCAGGGGACACGGCACGCGAACACGCAAGGGAGCAGGAGCGTCTGCTGAACGAGTCCAGCGAGGTTCTGGGGGTTTCCCCCGAGGACCTCCCCAATGCAGTACTCAGGTTCTTTGAACAGTGGAAATCTCAGCAAAAGAGAATCGAGTCTTTGGAGGCAGAGATTGTCAGATTAAGAACCGATGGAGGGGGGCAAGACTCCGTTGAGAAGGATGGTGTTCGCTATGTTGTTATGGAAGTCGAGGCCGAAATGAAGGCACTGATGTCCATGCTTGGAGAACTAACACGCGACCCATCCAACCCAACCCTGGCCGTCCTTGGAACCCGGGAAGGAGGAGGGAGGATCATAGTCGCCAGTACTGAAGGCTCTCTAGCCGAAGAGAGGCACAATGCAATGGAAATTCTGAACTCTATTTCCGTACACATCAGCGGTGGAGGAGGCGGGAGTAGGACGATGGCACAGGGCGGGGGGTCGAATCCCGATGGAATCCCTCAGGCACTCGATTCGGCACGTGAAATTCTTGGACTGTGAGAATGTGTTTAATCCGATTGAAGCCTCTAAACGCGCAGCAGCCATAGAGTACGCAATTCGCGATGTAGTCGTCCCTGCAATTGAACTCGAGAAACAAGGTCACGAAATAATCCGCCTAAATATCGGGGATCCTCTTGCGTACGAAGGACTTCAGACCCCAAGTCACATGATTGAGGCTTACAAGAGCGCTCTTGACTCGCAAGACAATGGTTACGGCCCCTCGTATGGTATTTCCCCGCTAAGGAGGGCAATCGCCTCCGCAGAGAAAAAGAAGGGTTGGAAATGCTCAGAAGACGATGTGTACGTGACACATGGCGTTACCGAGGCACTGCAAATTATCTTCGCTGCATTTCTCGAGCCGGGTGACACTGTACTGGCACCAGGCCCTCACTACCCCCCATACATGGCATATCCGCAGATGTATGGTGCGAAGACCATAGAGTACAAGTTGAATTCACAGGATGGTTGGAAGATAGACATCAACGATATCCGCTCCAAGATGGACGATTCTGTCAGACTCCTGGTCCTCATTAATCCGAACAATCCAACTGGCAACGTCCCGACTAAGCAGGAGATTGATGACTTTATTTCATTAGCACGTGACTTTCCAAGGTGCACCATCATCTCTGACGAGATATACGATGGCCTTGACTTCTCAGGCAACTTCGTCTCTTTGGCGTCACGATCGCAGGATGTACCAGTGATTGTCCTTAATGGCGTCTCAAAGGTATATTTTGCACCCGGGTGGAGAATCGGATACATGGCATGGCACGATCCCTCGGGAGTCCTCTCCAATGTTAGGGATGGGGCTGAGAGACTTCTCAGGAGCCGCCTCTGCGCATCTACTCCGGCACAGTACGGATATCTCGCAGGACTATCGGAGGGATCCGATTGGATGGATGGACATCGTGAAAAAATAAGAAGGAGGCTAGAGTACTCCCTAGAGAGGATAAAATCCATTCAAGGACTCGAATGCCAAGCTCCTGGAGGGGCATTCTACCTGTTCGTGAAAATCACCGATCCCATGCATTCTGCAGACGACAAGAGATTCGTATTGGACCTGCTCCACGAGAAACACGTCCTGCTGGTCCACGGATCCGGATTCTCTCCAGAGATGGGTAAGGGGCACTTCAGAATGGTCTGTCTCCCTGAAGTGGAATTGCTTTCAGAGGCCTTTGATCGAATCGATTCTTTTCTGAATGGTTCATGAGACCTACTCGCTCAATGCAGCCTTTTCTGTTATTTTTTCATAGGTCAAACCCCGTCAATCATTATAGCCGAACCCAATTTGCATGAAACGCCCTCTACGAGGGCGGGGCATTCTAATGGCTTTGACTCACAACCAATATGCTGTTGCTGCGATTACCGCAACTCTCTGTTTGGCAGGTCTATACACGGTTGTAGGGGCTGGTCTTTCCAGTACCGATAGGGGGGGCTTCGAATCAGCGGTGGAAGATTTGGAGCTAAAAGAGGGGAACCAGAGAGTATGCCCTCCGGATGTCCCAACTATTGGATGTGATTGGGACGGCGATGGAATCGCAGATAGGATGGAGAGCACGTTATACGGCACTAATTGGCAAGAGGCAGACACGGACGGGGACGGGCTCGATGACGGATGGGAAATAGAGAACGGACTGGATCCATTGGATACGGGGGAACCTTGTATCACCATAGGGGAAGGACTTACCGAAGTAGAATGCGAGGATATCCCAGTTGCAACAGTGGACACCGAGAGGGAAACTGGGGAGCAGAATGAGACATTCCCAAATCCAGACAACGGTCCACTGGGTGACCCCGACCGGGATGGTCTGACCAATCTAGACGAGGCCGAGCTAGGGACAAACCCACGCCTGAAGGATACCGATGGGGACGGCCTGAATGATCGCTGGGAGTCAGAGCACACGCACGAAGTTACTACTCCTTCCGGAATTGTTGTGCTTCTAGACCCACTGGATGGAATCTGGAACTGCCCTCTACTGACCCCTTCTGTCAAGGCCGAGATCAAGTTAGACATCGGTGACGATTTGTGGGAGGAGATGGGCTCTCAGTTCGGGCACTCCTGCGATGCCATCCTCGATTTGGAGCAACCAGAGCCAGATACTCTCAGGAACTTCGTCGAGGAAAAATATGACACAAACCCCCGCGCCGCAGACAGCGATGGAGATCTTATTGACGACTTGGTCGAGATCTCCACCCACCTTGTCGACCTGAAGTCCTTCTGCGGTAGGCCTACCTTCGGAACTCTCACCCTTCCAGCCCCTCACCTGAGGGCGTTCGCCTCGGAGATCGTTTTCACAGCCCAAGAGCTACCAAATGGAGGAGTTCAAACCACCCTTCAGAAGAAGAACCCCCTGGATAATCCGAACTGGTTCAATGAGGATATGGATGGAGATGGTCGGCTGAATGGTCCGGGGGACTGGGATACGGACGGGGATGGTATGCCCGACGGATTCGAATTCTGCTATTCCTTCAACTCTGACTACAATTGGTTCCTGAACCCTGCCAACTCTACCGACGCATATGGCGACAACGATGGAGACGGACTGAACAACGTCGAGGAATTCTCCGTTTCTTACGACTGGGGGCCATCCAACTTCACAAACCCGCTTGATTCCGATACGGATCAAGACGGCATGCCTGATGGATGGGAGTTCCAAAGTGGGATTCATCCCAACGATGGAAGCAATGCAGATGAAGATCCAGATTTCGATGGTTATGATGCCGATGGGGACGGCGCGGTTACCTACAAGGACATGATAGGGGCCACTACCATAGAGAGGATCGATGTAGTGCCCGGGCAGTACGTACAAGCCAATAACACGATTTTGTGGGTCCGAACCGTCGTTGACAGCAACTATGTCAACATCCCAGTGAAGACCGATACCCCCGGATGGGTCTACCATATCCATGTAGAGGTTGACGACGAAGTCAGAAGCAGGCTCCAGGAACTTGTCACAATCGTGGAGCAGCATGAGAGGTTCACCAACCTAGACGAGTACAATGCTAGGGATCGAGACGGGGACGGGGTGGTCGATGGCAGGTCCACTGACCCGCTCGATTCGGATACTGACGCCGACGGTCTAATCGACGGGATTGAGGTGATTGGCTGGAAGATTCGAATCGTAGACTTCGGTGTCCGTGAAGTCATAGTGAGATCAGATCCGGGCGTTTTCGACACAGATCGAGATGGACTTTCCGACTCGGTAGAATACTACGAGACATTCACAAATGCCACGGACAAGGACACCGACAATGATGGCCTGGAGGACTACAGAGAAGCCGTAGACGGACACCCATGGTACGATAATGGTACCCTAGTCTACTACTTCACGAACGCATCCGCGTTTGACACCGACAACGACGGATTGGAGGACGGAGAGGAGGTCGTCGATGGACAGGACCTGTACATCACCCATGGGAATAATGCAGATACCGATAACGATGGTCTGAACGATGGCGACGAAGTCCTATTCGTTCCACGACCGTGGCAGAGCGCCACCAATCCACTCCTGAACGACACCGACGGCGATGGTCAGCCAGATGGCTGGGAGATGCAGGTTTTCTCCGTCCAAGAGAATACCAACAGTCACAGCCTCTGGATTTCCAAGACTAACTGGCTCCCGCCAGGCTGTGATTCAATGATGGAGTGCGGAAAGGGACCAGGAGGTTGGATATGGGTGAACTACGTCTCCGGATTCGCCTCATCAGGTGATAGAAATGATGACGGGATCCTAGATCCTCACTACTTCCTGTATGAGATGAATCTATCCGGATTCAACATTCCAGATGAAGGACGGTGGGCTCTGGACCCTTCCTTCGGTTCACCGGTGGACTCTATCTATGATATCGATAACGACACTCTACAAAACTCACTTGAGGCTCCCGATAGGTGGGACACCAATCCCGTGGACCATGACTCGGACGGGGACAAGCTTCCCGATGGTTGGGAGGTTAGGTTCTCAGAGGAGGCAATAGAACTGGGCCTCGTAGATAACAACACCCTCAACGCACTCGGATCACGTGGTCCAATGGATCCAAGAATGCCCGACTCAGACTTGGATGGAATCAACGATGGTAACGAGGATATGGATAATGACGGGTTGAACCGAACAATTCTGATGTACAGATACTGTCCCGGATGGGATAATCCTCAGGACTTCGAGTGCCACATAGACCCGTACGGTCCGGGATCGGCATTCTACGATGATTTGGAGAACTACACCAACTTCGAAGAGTACGAGAATGGAACCAGCCCGATAAACAATGATACAGACGGGGATAAATGGAACGACGGGTCCGAGGTGTACCATCAGGACCAAGATGACGACGACATGTGGTCTGGATGGGAATACTACTTCGGTTACGATCCAATGGATCCTTCCGACTCAATGATAGACTCTGACGGCGATGGCTTCGTGAACAAGTGCGAAAGCAGATGGAACACCAATCCTAAGGATCCAAACAGCTTCCCATCTCAGGGAGAACTGTGCAATAATTACGAATGAACTAGTCTACGTTGAACTTCTGAAAGACCTCATTCGTAGTCATGCTCACTCTGATGAAGGTTGTGCACTTTGGTAGGTCCTTTATCCTCCTAGCACCAACATAGGAACAAGCCGATCTCAATCCTCCTAGGATTGATTGAACAGTTACCTCCAACGGTCCTCGGTAGGGGACCCTGACCTCTTTCCCCTCAGGAGCTCTGTGGTCGGCTATCTCCCCATAGTGTGTCTCCATTGCCTTTGCCGAGGACATCCCGTAGAACGACTTGTACGAACCCCCGCCATCCTCTATCAATTCCCCTCCTGACTCATCGTGACCCGCTAACATCCCCACTCCGATATAGCAGAAAGTTGCGGGTATCCTACTCCAGCGACCTTTCTAGTCGTACAAACCGAGCCAGGCCCTATTCCAACCTTGACAATATCTGCACCGGCTAGAATCAGAGCTTCCGTCATCTCTCTAGTAGCAACGTTACCAGCAATGACTATCTTTTCTGGAAATGCTCCCCTAACCTTCTTCACGAAGTTAAGGAAGACTTCTCGATATCCATTTGCTACATCTATGCATATCATCTTCAGACCCTTATTGGTGGCCATTTTCCGCTTCAATAATTCGAAACTCTCATCCGTGGATCCACAAGTCACTGCAACGAACTCAGAATTAACTCCGTTCTCCCAAGCATCGGAGAACTCCTTGGTAGAGTAGAACTTCTGGGTGCAGGTCAGCATTTTGTGCCCCTGTAGAATTTCTGCAATTGAAAACAGCCCCGTTGTATCCATGTTTGCAGCGACTATTGGCACTCCATCCCAGGTTTCTTCGGTATGCCTGAAAGTGAACTCTCTTACCAGGTTTACATCAGACCTCGAAATCAAGGTACTCCTCTTCGGCCGAATTAATACATCATCGAATGTAAGCTTCAGATCACGCTCGATTCGCATATGACCTTACTACTCGAACGAAGGTGGACTTATGACTGTAATGCGTCAATCGGAAGATTTTGGTGCTCGTGCCGGGATTTGAACCCGGGTCGACGGATCGAGAGTCCGACATGATGGACCGAACTACACCACACGAGCGGCAATCCATCGAGCCTCTTTTCCCTCAGTTAATATCCAAATGAACCGACACCCGTTCATGATGAATAGGAAAATGACGCGTACTGTACTGAGATACAGGAAGAGGCCAGAGCCGCATCGAGTGGTTCCACTAGCTAGTTTGAATCGTACCGAGAGTAAATCTGAGATGGTAAACATGACATCGATTGTCGACAATTCGGGGAATATAGCCGATAATCAAACATGGAAGCCCCTTAGGGCAAAAACAGCCCCAATAGAGATCAGTCCTAGCAGTTGGGCAGGACTACACAGTAGGATGATGGCCACAATGCCCCTGAAAGCGGAGGTATCGTGATGTCCAGGACCCGCAGACTAAGGGAGGAAGTAATTTGCCTACTAGAGGAAAAGGAAACAGCGAACACAGTCGAGATATTCGATCATCTAAATGAGAGATTTAGGTGGGGCGCAACCATGAACCAAGTCGGAAACATAATGGCCAAGGATTCCCGATTCTCCAAAGTCGGGCATGTCAGGGGCCCATTCAGAGGTAGTGTATACACCGTCTGTGTGTGGGGCCTTTCCCATGATGAAATTGCCGTGGCTCAACATTAGCCGGGGAAGGAATGAAGTCTTGCCACCCTGACAATGACGCGTGAGTGCATACCGGACTCTTGCCCCATGGGCAGAATTGTTCAGATCTGGCAACTCGGTAACGGGGATATTCGGGGTGGCATTGGGATCAATTTTAGCGTCTCAGGGACTTCCTAGCGGAGACTTCGCCATAATTACGGCCCTGCATTGCCTCTCTGTGATGACGTTCATGTTCTCTTGGAACGCATTGAACGACTACATGGATATCGAGATAGATCGAATCAACAGGCCAGACAGGCCTCTCCCCTCGGGGGAGATTTCTGAAGTTGCAGCTAGTAGGGGGATTCTATCTACTGCAGTCCTCTCAGCCTCTTTTCTGATAGTCGCAGCCTACGTCTCCCATAGTGGAGAAATAGGTCTAGATGGGTGGCTTCCATCGCTTGCAATCTGGATGATAGCGCTTCTTCTTCTATTCAACTATGAATCCCCATCAAAACTAAGTTTTAGGATGAAGGACAGAGGCCTACCTGGAATTTTGGCTATCAGCTTGTCCGTAGGCCTGGTAATTATTTTCGGTGCGGCTAGCGTTTCCGATCCTCTGGATCAGAGAGCGTGGTCAGTTTTTATTGTTGGATTTCTGTATAATTTTTCTCGGGAGATCGTAAAGGACATTGAAGATATGGGTGGGGATAAGGGAAGGGACACATATGCGATGAGAGTAGGAGAGGAAAGAGCAAGTTCGTTAGCCGCACTAGTTCTTATCGCCGCTTTAGCTGCAATGTTGGCCCCATTCTCACCCATATTGCAGATTTTTACTGATTGGCACGTAGCATTCGTCATACCCTCTGTAGTTACGCTAATGATGGTCAAACCAAAGCTTCTCGCGTCGGAGTATCGTAGCGCCCAGAAACTAATCAAGACCTCAATGCAACTCTGTTTGATCGCTTTCTTGGTGATATCGCTAATTCCAAGCTAGCGCAATTCCCAATAGGTCTGCCAAGCGACTTCGTTACACAGAAGAGTTAGTATGGACATTTGCGCCCACATTCTGTTTTCGGCTTGATCAAAAACTACGCTATTAGGCGAGTCCATCACTCCGTCTGTTACCTCTTCTCCCCTGTGTGCCGGAAGGCAGTGCATGAAGATGTAATCATCATCAGCATCCGAGACCAATTCTTCGTTTACCTGAAAACCATCGAATGACCCCATCTTTCCATCCATATGCTCTTCTCCCATAGAAACAAAAACGTCTGTGTATATTGCGCCTGCTCCCTCAACAGCCTCTTTAGGATCATTGACTCCTTCAATTTTCGACCCTGTTTTCTTAGCTATTTCTAAAGCCCTTGAAATTACAGATTCGTCTGGCTCAAAACCTTGTGGAGTTGCGAAAACGATATCATATCCCAGAGTTGCACACCCAAGAACCAAATCATGAAGCACATTGTTCCCGTCTCCGACCCAAGCAACATGACCATTCATTTTATCCGAGTTTTCTACTATGGTCATCATATCAGCTGCAGCCTGACAAGGGTGATGCATATCAGAGAGGGCGTTGATTACTGGAACAGTTGAATGTTTAGCTAGTTCAGCAACGTCGCCATGTCCGAAACACCTGTAGGTAATGCAGTCCATGTACCTAGAGAGAACAGCAGCAGTATCTGCTATGGTCTCACTAGTTCCTAGTTGGATGTCTCCAGCAAGTAGTGTGAGGGGCTGGCCGCCTAGCCTACTAACTCCAACCTCGAATGATACCCTAGTCCTTGTTGACGGCTTCTCGTAAATCGAGCCTACTGTCATTCCATCTAGAGGTTTGAAGTCATATCGTGCCTCTTCATCGTTCTTTATTCTGATTGCCCAATCGATTATTTCCGAGAGTCTACCAGATAAATCATCAATAGCTAGAAGGTCGATTTTCGAGTCACTGCCTCTCATGTTCTATATCTCCTGCGAACCCATCCTTGGCATCTGACATTCCTCCAAATATGTTTTGTGCGAAACTCAACACGTCTGCTTGGCCCTCTTCCATCTCACTGGAAATCGGTATTAGCCCAGGCTGAATCGCCGCATGCTGCATCATCCTAAGTTGGCCTATCGCAAACTCAGCTCTCTGCCCGCCTCCGTCAAATCCGCTTTGATTTGCTGATTCTTCAAACAGCGCTGCTTCTAGAACATCTAGGTTCTCCCCCCACTCTAGGATTCTTTCTAGCGTCTCAGGCTCCAATAGATCAGATTTGGACAGGAAGTTAGCTGTCGGTAGACCTAGTCTGAAGTGAACAATCGAAGAGAGCAACATCTGAGAAACGAACCCACTCGGAGTACTGGAAAGTAAAGGATCGAAAAGGAAAATCAAGCATGCCCTACCCTGTCCAAGAACATGAACTAAGTGGCTAGAGGCCTCTCTGAAAGCAAAAAGCTCCACTTGACCAGGAGTATCTACTATCATAATATCCCCTGCAAGTCCCTCAATCTCCTCGAAAACCTCCACAGCCTGAGAAGCAACTAGATCTGCAGCAAGTATCTGTGCGCCATTGGGCCCAAGGTCGTACTCATCCATTACTTCAGAAAGAGATATCAAGTCCCTGACATCAAACTCTGGATCATAATGGACCCTTTCAGCACCAGGATCAAGATTAATCGCTAAGACATCGATGTCCAAGAATCTAGCCCATCTCTGAAAAGACGTAACCAACGAACTCTTTCCAGCACCCGCTGTTCCTACAACGAACAATACTGGCGGGGTAGTTCCATCGTTAGAGCTCATAGAACTCCGAGAACGTTTCCGTCTTCAACGTTCTTAGGTAAACTACAGATTTTCCTAAGCAGGTAACGGTTAAACGAACCTGTCACCCGTGAGTGTGTACCCTGAGGCTCATTTCATGGTTGAAGATTCAGATTCCCCTGAAGAAGAGGAAGCCGGAGAAAAAAAAGAAAATGATCCGGTCTACCCACCTCCGCCTCCACCTGGATTGGGAAAAACCCCCTCTCCTCCTGGAGATTTCCACCCCCCTCCCCCTCCTCCCGGGTTTCCAGAACTTCCTAACGACGCCGAATCAATTTCTACGGAGGACTCGCAAACCATAGACCATGAAGCTGCCAGGAGGATGCTTTTAGGGCTCGAAGAACCAAATGAAGCGATGGAGAGGGACGAATTATCAGAAGAAGTAACACTGCAGGAACCAGTTGAATCACAAAATTCTGGAGGTGAGTTAGAAGATCCGCCTGAGGAAAATAAACCACCACCGCCGCCGGGGTTCTCCGAAGAGCCCGAGGAAGAGGAGGACTCGCCACCACCGCCTCCCATGG
>LUMS01000156.1_pt1 | contig 23665 bp, 31 predicted proteins | sample 729711 | NCBI WGS metagenome assembly LUMS01 (sample SAMN03860298, study PRJNA289734) | marine metagenome | biome: seawater column; feature: ocean; material: water; isolation source: Red Sea water column Station 192 - depth 25m | place: Saudi Arabia: Red Sea | collected 2011-10-15 | depth 25 m | reverse complement strand
CGTTCAGTTTGGTCAAAAAATTGGTGAAAAAGTTGATAGCTCAGAATTTAAAACAATCTTAGCAATACTTTTATTATTAGTTGGAATTGCAATTGCTTATGACACTTTTATTAAAGAAGATGTAATAGTTGAAACGGTAGTAAATGGAACTAAAATGAATGCACCACCTACTCCCATAATTGCTGCAATATATCCAACAATTAAACCAATAATAATTGGAGTAAATGCACTCTCATAAACCTTTGATTTTTTAAAACGCATTCGAAAAGGTAGTCCATGTATCCAATAATGAGTATGTAATTTTTTTCTAACAACAATTTTTTTTCTAGCCTTATCAATTTCTGATACTCCTTGAATAAGCATTAAAGTTCCAAGTATAGCTAAGATGTACATGTAGGCTAAAGAGATAACGATATTTATTTTTCCAATATCTTGAAAATAAGAAAAAGTTAAGATCCCAAGTAAAGTTCCAATAGTTCCTCCTACTACAATCATCAATCCCATTTTATAATCTAATGTACCTTTTAAATAATGAGTAGTTGAACCAGATACCGATGTTCCTAAAATATTGCTTGCTTCATTTGGAACTGCATAAGCAGGTGGAATACCTAAAAATATTAAAAATGGTGTCATTAAAAATCCTCCGCCTACACCAAATAATCCTGAAAGAATACCAACTGCTAAACTTAAACCAAATATAAAGAGTATGTTAATCTCGACTTGAGCTATTGGAAGAAAATATTCCATATAATCTAACTATTCCTCTCATAATCTAAAGTCAATGATTATAAGAATAAATTAAATAAAATTTTGAAATGTTCCTAGGATTATAATTGCCCAAGTAAAAAATATAAAAAGATAAAGAAAAGATTTAATTATTTTTGAAAGCTGATTTGAAACTAATAAAGGGATTTTCTTAATATTTTGATTAAAAGCTTGAAGCATACCCGCGAAATACCACAAGTTTTATTAAATGCAAATAATATTTAATTAAATTTAAAAAATAGTTGCCCCGAAGACTTTGACCTCATCTCCCTCTTCTCCAAGGACAAGTCGACCTAAAAAGTCTCCTGGTATCTCTGTACTGTTTTGTTTATAGATAACAGTTACGTACAAGCCTCTTCTTAGACAGCCTATAGCCTTACACCCCTCTTTAAGGCTTGAGATTAGCTTATTGCTTGCCCATTGCTTGCCTAGCTCTACTTCGTTTGCCCCATAAAGCATTTGTGATGATAAATCCCTGGTAAAACCACCATAATCTTTCATGTTGGAACATCTAACCATGTTATCCCAGATAGGATCAGCAATTTTAATGATTTCTTCGTCTGATTTGTCGACAATACTCATCTAAAATGGTTAGGAAGCTTGCTTCTTCTCTTTATCATCAACGATATGATAAACAGGCTTTTTCTCCATTTCAAATTTTCCAGTTTCAGGATCTCTTCTAGAAACAGTTAAACAATGCCAGTTTTCATCATCAAGTTTCATATGATCGCCTCTATAATAATAGCCTGGCCAACGCGTTTCTTCTCTAAATAAAGTGTGATGAGCAACACATTCTGATGTTACAGCTCTATGCTTAAGTTCCCATGCTCTCATCAATTGGTGATAATCTTCAGCTCCGACATGATCTAAGTCTTCTTGAAGTAATTGTAGCTGTTCTAAGCCTTTTTTAAGTAGATTATCGTTTGTCATGTAATTATTTGTTAATCCACCACAATATTCATCCATAATTTTTTGTAGTCTTTGTAGTCCTTGTATAGGTAAAATATAGCTTGGAGAAACAGTTCCTCCAGTAATTTCATTTCTTCCCACCGTATAGTTCTCAATTGGCTTAAATATTTCTTCTTTAAGCTTCTCTAATTGTGCATCAGAAACTTCGATATCATCAGCTTTTTTATCTTGAATATATTTAACAGCAGCTTTAGACGCTAACCTTCCTTCTGTGAATGAACCAGATGAAAACTTATGAGCACTTCCACCAACTGCATCTCCTGCTCCAAATAATCCATCGATAGTCATCATTCTATTGTATCCCCAGAAATATTCATCAGGTGCTATATCTTCTGGTCCACTAACCCATGCTCCTGAACATGTAGCATGAGATCCCATTACATATGGTTCTGAAGTTGTTAATTCAGGATTTGTGTATTTTGGATCAATATTTTGAGATGCCCAAACTACCGCTTGTCCAACCGTCATTCCTAAGAAATTTTCCCATCCAACAGTTTCTAAATGTGGATCTTGGAATGCTTCTTTTGTGACCATGTGGATTGGTCCACCGCCTGCAGCTGTTTCTTGAATAAATGCGTGATTTCTTAAACAAGTTGGTGTTGGATGATGGTCTATATACTCACCAACTAATTCTTTAGTAGCTTCATACCATTTCTTCTCATAATTTTCGCCATTAGCGTTTTGAGTATAAGTTTTTAAATGTAAGAAATACGCTCCAACTGGACCATAACCATCTTTAAATCTACAAAGTACAATTCTATTTTCCATTTGAGTCATTTTTGCACCTGCTTGAATAGGTAATGCATAAGCAGATCCATTACTCCAAGGTGCATACCATGTTCTACCCATACCTTCACCAACTGCTCTTGGTTTAAATATGTGTGATGCTCCTCCAGCAGAAACAACTACTGTTCTAGATTTAAATACGTGAAAATTTCCAGTTCTAACATTAAAGCCAACTGCACCAGCTATTCGGTTTGGATTTTTTTCATCTTTTAAAAGATGAGTAATCATTATTCTGTTATAAATTTTATCAGCAGATTTTTTTGCAGCTTCAGCTACAATTGGTTTGTAACTTTCGCCGTGTATCATTATTTGCCACTTACCTTCTCTTTGATATCTTCCAGTTTCTTTATTTTTCATCATTGGAAGACCCCATTCATCAAACATGTGAACAGTTGAGTCTACATGACGTGCCATGTCATAACCTAAATCTTCTCTAACAAGACCCATCAAATCATTTCTAGCGTACCTTACATGGTCCTCTGGCATATTCTCACCCCACTGCATTCCCATATAACAGTTAATAGCGTAAAGACCTTGTGCAACGGCACCACTTCTATCTATATTTGCTTTTTCTACACAGATTATTTTTAAATCTCTTCCCCAGTGTCTTGCCTCAAAGGTAGCACCTGTTCCAGCCATACCTCCACCGACAACTAGTACATCACATTCTTCAATGATTGTTTTGTGCTTAGCCATTAATAATAAACGCCTTGCTTAAATGAATTCTTATCTAAAGTTGGTAAATCTTTTTCAGTATTTAAACCATGTGGCTCATTATATAAAATTTGTGAATTAATCTCTCCTTGATTAGGAGTATCAGCTTCAGCTAATTTTGGTATGAATTTTCCCCAAGGTTTTGTTGTTATTGGCGATACAAAATTCTTCTCTGTGCCGTTTCTAAATTTAATTCTCCAAGAGATGGTTCCTTTTTCTTCTTCTCTTCTAACTCTAACACTATGACCCATTGGAGCAAAGTCAGCATATCCTCTTACATCAATTGCATGATTAGGACATGCCTTTACGCATGAATAGCATTCCCAACAAAAATTTGGTTCTATATTTTTTGCTCTTCTAATAGTTTCGTCTATGTGCATGATATCTGATGGACATATATCTACACAATGACCACAACCATCACATCTCGTCATGTATACAAAAGTTGACATATCTACTTATTACCTTTCTTTAAAATTTTATCAATCATATTAATAGTGCTTTGGTGCCTCACGTTTAATTCCAAGTCCAAATTGTTCTGGAGCATCTGCAGGTGGAGGTAAATTATCTCTAGAACCATCTGCTTCTGCTAAATTTTTTTGGATTGCAGCACCTGGTTTGTAAAACATATGTGCAAATTTAGACCAGTAAACTCCTCCAAATAAAACTATGTTAGCTACAGCAAACAAAATTAAAAATAAAATACTTAAACCAGTAGATCCTGAATATTGGAAATACGACCAAGCTAAACCAAACGTAGAAGATAATACTAAAGCTAAAACAAATAAATCTGCTTTTATGATTCTAAAAACTGAGTGAGCTTCAGCAGATACATCTACTCTTAAAAAAAACCAAAACCAATAAGCTCCAAGGCAAGTTAAAATTGCACCAGCATGCCAAATGATTGGCCATATAGATGGGGTTACAGCATTAGGAGAAGAATATCCAAATATCATAACACCTGACCCGATCCAAAATAATATTGTTCCATACATTCCTAATACATGTGCAAACCTTCTTTTACCCAATCCTAATTCAGATGTAGTTCCAATATCATGCACTACTGTTTTAGAAATTATCGCTGTTTTCTCTCCAAGACTTAATTCTCTACTTGCTGCTTTTTTTGCTTTTTTAGCATTATTAAAAAAATATTTTACATTCTTCTTATGAATAATATCCATCAGTGTTCCAATCACCACTAATGCCAACATCAATAAAACAAATGCTTGCAAAGCAATTGAAGGGACTGTTGAAGAAAGGACAGCAAATGGATTTGTTGTGAACATATTATTATCTCCGCTAAATATAATACTAATCTAAGCTCATAATCTATAAAAAATATTAGTTCAACTGACTAATAATCTCATCTGAAGAAAAAAATGTTAATAAAGTTTACTTTTTCCTTACATAATGCTGTTTAGCAGAAATTACAGCTCGAACACCGCCTTGTGGATTTTTAACATCATTTTTTCGTCTTGGAATCAGATGAATGTGACAATGATTAATAGATTGTCCAGCAACCTTGCCTGAATTGGTACCAATATTAAAACCTTTTACAGATTTATCGTTCATTTCAATTTTTTTTTTTAGTTTCTTTATTAATTTATTGCAGGCTAAGATTTCTTTTGAGGTTAGATCAAAATAATTTTTAACACACCGCTTTGGAATTATAAGTGAATGAAATTTTGATACAGGGTAAGTGTCAGTAGTTGCATAAGCTAGTTCGTTTTCAAAAAGATATTCCTTTTTCTTTGTAAAACAGAATATGCAAGGGTTATTAGGATTTCTCATAAATAATTACTCAATTTTTTTTGTTTTAGTATTTTAGTTTGATATTTGCTTATAAAAGTTTCATAGGATTTATATTTTTTTCTATTCCAGTTTTTCTCTTTTATAGATGAAACAGTAGAAACTCCCTTTCCAGATCCGATTAGAAGTATCTCCTCGTATTGATTTAATTTATTTATATTAATATTAGTTTTTTTTATCTTAAATTGCTTTTCAAAAAACTTTAGATTAACTCCTCGATAAAATTTTCTTATAGGTGAATAGTATTTATTATCTTTAATGAAAATAATATTTGAAGTTCCTGTTTCTAGAATTTTTCCATTTGAGCAAAGAGCAATATCAGATTTAGTATTATCCATTTTAGATAAATTTTTTAAAATAAATTTATACTTTAGATTTTTATGCTCAGGCTTAATTCTATTGTAATTGACTAGCTTTAACTGAAGATTTTTTTTAATTTTTAATTTATCTCTTAAAGAAATAGAAATTAAACTTTTGGTTACTGCAATTCTCAATAAATGATTATAATTTTTTTGTTTATTTAAATTCGATTTAATTATTTTAAATATATTTCTTTTTAAATTTCGATCATAAATTTTATAATTTTTAGTAGACTTAATGAGATTTGTTATGTGTTCTTTAAAAAATAAAATCTTTTGAGGCTTTCCATAGATCCACATAGTTGTAAATACCCCATGGGCATTCCATAGATCTTTAAATTCTTTTTCTTTAAGATCTTTTCGACTGTAAGATTTTTTTAATAAGAATTTTACCATTTGTTGTTAAAAAAGATTCTGGATGAAATTGAAAACCATATACATCATCTCTTTTGTTTTCAAAAGCCATAGCAATATTAGTTTTAGCGCATCTCATAGTAATATCAAAATTTTCTTTAATAAATGGCTCTTGAAGCTTAAGTGAATGATATCTTCCGACTTTAAATTTAGAATTCTTTCTAAAGATGGATTTATTCGAAACAACTTTTACTTCAGATTGATAACCATGGAATATTCTCCTTTGTTGAATAATTTTGGCATTTTCACAATGTAATATTTGCTGATACCCTAAGCAAATTCCTATGATTTTTTTTCTTCCTTTAAATTTATTATAAATTTTTGAAGTATTTGGATAATCTTTGGGTGAACCGGGTCCAGGAGATAATACAATTGTATTAGATTTATTTAATAAACTGTTATTTATTTCAAAATAATTTGAACAATAAACTTTATCAAACTGAGAGAATTGATGAACTACATTCCATGTGAATGAATCCTGATGGTCTATTATATAAATCATTTAAATAATTCTAATAATGATTTTGCTTTGATAAAATTTTCATTAAATTCTTTTTTTGCTGCACTATCTAATACAACTCCAGATGCCGCAGATATTTCTGATGTATTTTTATAATTTAATATAGATCTTATTATTATGTTAAATCTCATATCTTTATTAAATTTTATATAGCCAAAACTACCTGTAAAAATATTTCTATTCTCTTTTTCTTGTTGATTTAATAATTCCAAAGTTCGTACTTTTGGACAGCCTATGACTGATCCACCAGGCATCATAGATTTGATAATATTTTTTATAGTCATACCTTTTAATAGGCTTCCAGATATGGTTGTAACATAATGAAATAAGTGTCTGTATTCCTCAACATACTTTTCTTTATCAATTTTTACTGTTCCTGGAATACAAACTCTGGATAAATCACTTCTTTCCATATCAACAATCATATTATGTTCTTTAGTCTCTTTAATGTTATTTCTAAAAAACTTTAAGGCACTAGATCTGTTCGTTTTTTTACTTTTTCTTAATGTGCCAGCAATAGGCTTGGTAATGATTTTGTTACCTTTTTTTAATAATAAAGTTTCAGGTGAGCAGCTTACAATAGAATAATTTTTATCTCTTATCATAAAAGATTCTGGTGAAGCATTTGACTTCATTAATCTCCAGAAAAAATTAATTGGATTTATTGAAGATTTATTACGATATTTTGTACAAATTTTTATTTGATATGTTTCTCCTTGTCTTATTTTTTTTGAAAAAATATCAAATATTTTTTTGTATTTTTGATATTTAATATTTAATTTAAAGGGTGATAAAATTTTAGTTGGTTTAAAATAATTATTAAATTCGTGCTTTTTTTTATTTGAAAATATTGAAATATTATCTCTTATTTTAATGATTGTTTCTGGTTTGTAAAAAACTCCTTTATAAAAACCATTTTTAGACTGTTTGCTAATTTTAATACCAAGTAAATAATTTAAAATTTCATATCCAAAAAAACCAACATATTGATCAGTTTCTTTTTTATATTTCATTCTTTCAAAAGAGTTTAAAAATTTATGTATATTTTTTTTTGTTAAATTAATTTTTTTAGAAAAATCTGTATAAATGTCATAACCATTATCAACTTTGTAGATTATCAGTGGCTTATCCGACTGATAAAGTTTTTCTAAATACGGGTTAAATTTAAGTTTATGCGATTTGCGGTCTTTCAATTGGCTTCTCTTTTATAGGTAAATGTATCAAACCAGCAAAAATAGATAATGCGATAGATATGTACCAAGCATAATCAAAATTGCCGTTAAGTTCGTAGAAAACTCCACTCAAATAAGCTCCTAAAAAAGATCCAATTTGATGACTTACAAAAACAATTCCATATAATAATCCGATATACTTAGTTCCAAATACCTTGCCTATTATTCCATTTGTTGGTGGAACTGTTGATAGCCACAACATTCCAAATGTTATTCCAAAGATTACTGAATTAAAAACACTTGGTGGTAGGAATATGAAATAAATAATTGATACTCCTCTTAGTAGATAAATTGCACTTAATAAAATTTTTTGACTGTATCTAGTTGCAAGATATCCGCTTGTAATTGTTCCAACCATATTAAAAAGTCCAATTAAAGCCAAAACCATTGCTGCGCACCAATCTGGTAATCCTTTATCAATCATGTAAGTGGGTATATGAGTTGCGACCAAAGCAATGTGCCAACCACATACAAAGAAACCTAATGTAAGATAGATATAACTTTTATTTGAAAAAGCCTCTTTTAAAGCTTCTCTAGCTGTTTGATTATTATTTTGATTTGTGCCGACAGGTATTTTTGGTGTTGAAACAAATAATGCTACAATTAATCCTAGAACTAAAAAGAAACATTGTATTTTCCCACCCATGTTCAACAAGTGAATATCTAGTGATTAATGGTGATATAAAATATCCAAAAGATCCTGCTGATGTTACAATGCCTGTTGCTATTGTTCTGCTTGATACTGGAAAATGTTTTGCAACAACTGAAACAGGTATACTGATAGCTGTAGATCCCAGTCCAACACCAACTAATATTCCAATTGTTATAGTAAAATAATAACCAGTATTAAAACCTGAATAAAACAATAAAATTGCTAACAAATAAAAAACAAAACCAATAAAGATTGCAATATTACCACCATACTTATCCGTAATAATTCCAAACATAGGACTGAAAACACCCCACAATAAGAGCTGTAATCCCATTGTAAAGCCGAACTGTGTTATGGTGATATCTAAATCAGTTGCAAAATCAAAATAAAACATTCCAAAAGTTTGTCTTATTCCTAATGCAATAATAACAACAGCAGATGCAGCTATTACAGTAACTAATGCTTTTTTTGTTGGAAAAAATTTGGTGTCATTCATCTTACAGATTTAATAGCCTGTTTAATGTCAGCAATCAAATCATTTGGGTCTTCTAAACCAATATGCAATCTTATAATATGTTCGTTATTACTCAGCTTTGTGTAGCTCCTATTACCCAGTGCCAATTTGTCTTGATATAAAGCAAGACTTTCAAATCCTCCCCAACTGTAACCATGGGCAAATAATTTTAGTTTATTTAAAAATTTAATTACAGAGTTTTTATTTTTAGAAATAATTTTTACACCCATTAACCCAGATGATCCTGAATAATACTTTTTCCACATTTTGTATTGTTTAATATTTTTTTTAATTGGGTAAAAAACCTCTTTAACTTTTTTTTGTTTGCTCAAAAAATTAGCTACCTTGATGGTGTTTTCTTGATGTTTGTCTAACCTAATATCCAACGTTCTTAGTCCTCTCATAATTAAATAGGCATCATCAGGACTTAGTCTTAAACCAACTGCTTTTTGACTTAATTCCACTTGTTTAAAAAGTCTTTTTTTAATAGCTAAACTGCCACCCATAACATCTGAATGACCAGAATAATATTTTGTTGCTGAAACTATAGACATATCAAAGCCTAAGTCTAAAGGTTTAATTAAATACGGTGTTCCCCAGGTGTTATCAATAGCTGTATAAATATTCTTATTCTTAGCAAAAGATAATATTTTTTTTAAATCTTGAAATTCAAATGTGTTACTTCCTGGGTTTTCAACAAAAATAAGTTTAGTCTTATTTGTAATTTTTTTTTTTAAGTCATCTAAGTTTTTTGGATCATAAAAAACTGCTTTAATATTGAATTTTTTTAAATAGTCTTCGGTTAAAAATCTTGTGGGAGAGTAGACTGAGTCCGTTATAATTATTTCATCACCAGGTCTTACAACACTAATCACTCCAAGAAAAACTGCACCAAATCCTGTTGGTGTTAAATAAACTTGATAAGCATTTTCAATTTTTCTTAATAGTTCTTGTAGTGCAAAAGTTGTTGATGTTCCTTTTCTACCATAATCAAAATTTTTGCTTAAGGGATTTTTTTTATAATTACTTTGTGTTTTCTTTATATCTTGAAGAGTTTTAAATATTATTGTTGAAGCTCTTACTACTGGCGGATTAACTGACTGATTTTGATAATCTTTTCCTACTTGTTTTAAAAAAGTTTTAACTGAATTAACCATAAAAAAATTGATTAGTTATATTGACAATGCTATATCCCTCAAATAAGTCAATAAAATTGTAAAACTAAGGAGATTATGGGATACCCTAAAAAGCATAGAGGCCGAAGAAAAATGGGCTCTAAAAAAAGAAGAGCAAGAAAAAAGAATAAGAAAAAGTAAAATTAATTATTCTTTAATCCAACCACCACCAAGAACTTTGTGACCATATTGGTCTTTTTTATAAAAGACACATGCTTGTCCAGGTGAAATACCATCTTCAGAATTATCTAAATTTACCTCAGCATCATTCTCGTTTATAAAATTTACATTGGCGCTTAATAACTTTCCTGTAGACCTAACTTTGACTAATATATTTTCATTTAATTCGTTTTTATCGGATAATAGATTAATATTTTTTAAATTAATTTTCTTTTTTCCTAGATGTTCTCTTCCTCCAACAATTATCTCATTATTTTCTGCATCAATTTTAATTACATATAATGCCTCTTTGTCTGCTACTTTAATTCCTTTTCTTTGACCAATAGTAAAATTTATAATTCCATCATGAACACCTATTACTTCACCATTTAGATTTTTAATGTTACCTTTTTTTAAAGAGTCTGGCTTAAACTTTTTTATTACTGATGAATAGTCTCCGTTAGGAACAAAACATATATCTTGACTATCTGGCTTATCTGCAACATTTAAATTTAGTTTTTTAGCAATTTCTCTAGTTTCATTTTTTAACATTCCACCTAATGGAAATCGTAAATAATTTAATTGCTCTCTTGTAGTATTAAATAGAAAATAACTTTGATCTCTATTTTCATCTACTGCTCTATACATATTATTTTTTTCATTTATTGTTATATTTTTTACATAATGACCTGTGATCAAAGCATCAGCATTTAAATCTTTAGCAACTTCATACAAATCTTTAAATTTGACAGTTTGATTACACTGTACGCATGGTATTGGAGTTTCTCCTTTTAAGTAACTTTCTACAAAATTATCAATAACACCTTGCTTAAATTTATCTTGGTAATAAAGAATTTTATGATCAATATCTAATTTATGAGCAACTCTTTTAGCATCTATAACATCTTGGCCTGAGCAACATACTTTTGATTTAACAACTTCTTTACTATCGTTGTATAGTTTTAATGTTATGCCGGTAACATTATATCCTTGCATTTTCATCAAACCTGCAACTGTAGATGAGTCTACACCACCAGACATAGCTACAATTACTTTTGTATCAGACGGTTTCTTATCTAATCCAATTGAGTTTAACTCTAAATTCATGTGGTGGTATTTATACTCATTTCTATTATAAGTAAAATCAAATGATTTTAGATTTTGAACCAGGTGATAAAGTTATAAATCCTAATAATAAAGATTGGGGAATAGGACAAGTACAGTCAATTATTAAAGAAAAAGTAACTGTGAATTTCGAAAATGTAGGAAAAAAAGTTATCAATGCTAAAAATATCGAATTAGAAAAGTTAGAATAAATGAAACAAATCGAAATAAAGGCAGCTATTGAAAATTTGATTGACACTTTTTTATACGCAGGAAAAGTTTCAATAGAATTAAGAAAAAAAGGCTTAATAAAAGAAATTAAGGAAGATAACACACCTGTTAGCAATGGTGATCTTGAAGTTAATAGAATTTTAACTGAAAAAATAAATGATTTAACTCCTCAAATACCTATTGTATCAGAAGAAACTAGTCATAATAAATCCAAGAAAGATTTAAAAAATTTTTGGCTAATAGATCCAATTGATGGCACTTATGATTATATTAATGATCTTGACGAATTTACTCTAAATGCTGGTTTAATAATTAATAATCGAGCAGTAGCAGGTATAATATATGCACCCGCTAAAAATAGATTATTTTATTCTTATGATAAAGGTTGTTCATTTGAAATAATTAATGGTAAACATGTAAAATTAGACTGTTCAAAAATTTCAAATAATAAACTTAAATTTGTATCATATTCAAATAAACTAAAACCTGAAATTAATAAAATATATCAAACAATGAATGTTAGCGAATTTAAAAGGATGAAAAGTTCTTTAAAATTTTGTGTAATAGCTTCAAATGAATACGACGGCTATGTTGCAGAGCCTAGAGCATGTGAATGGGATATAGCAGCTGGGCATGCTATTCTTGAAAATGCAGGGGGTATAGTTACAGATTTTGAGGGAAATGAAATACTTTACGGAAAAGAAAATTTTAAAAATCCTAGTATAATTTTGAAAAGAAATAAAAATATATAATGAGTGAACAATTAAGAATAATATTAATTATAATAGTTTCTGTATCAATTTTTGGATTAATAGTATTTGTGATGGTAAAAAACTATATCAAAAGCAAAATTCAGTATTATTTAGAAGAAAAGAATAAAAAGTCTAAAGAAGATTTATAATTTTCAAATATTCCTCTTTATCTAGTTCCATTACTCTTCTGGAAACTTCAAAATCAAATCCAGATCTTGCTAATATACCAATATCTTTTTTATAGAATAAAGGTCTATTATCTTCAGTTCTTGAAGGACCAATTCTTTTTTTTTTACAAACTTTTATGGCTGAAAAAAAATCTTGATCTTCATTATTTTCATTAATTTGTTCAATTGTATTTTTTATGTATTTTTCTCCAACTCCTTTGCTTATTAAATAATTTCTAATCTTATTTATTGATGAACCTCTTTGGATTAGACTTTTCGCTTTTGTTTCTGAATAAAATTTATCATTTATAAATTTAGATTTTTCTAAATCTTCAGCTACAATCTCGATTAGATCTGAAATATTGCTTCTTTTAACGTTATCAACTTTAGATCTTAAATATTTCTTTAAAAGATATGTTTTTAGCTGTTGTTTTGATGGTGCAAATTTTTCTACATAATTAAGTGCAAAGTTGCGCATTTCATCAATTGTCGCTTCTAAGTTTTTTTTTTTATTTTTTATAGGAATCATTATTGCATTTAATATAATATAACCCTGATGATTGAACAAATATCTGCATTTTTTACAGTAGAAATGATCTATATGTGGTTGAATATAGGTGTAATACCTTTTTGGTTAATGCTTATTATTTTTCCACAAACTAAAGTTTGTGGTTTATTTGTTACATCAATAATTCCAACATTTATTTTGGCAAGTGTTTATGTTTATCTATTATATATATTCTTTTTTGCAGGATATGATTTTGATAAAAACTTTATTTTATATTTAAGTTTTTATGATCTAGCTGAGCTTTTTGAGAATAATGAGTTTTTAATTTTATTTTGGACGCACTTCTTAGCTATAAATTTGTTTTGTGGATCTTGGATTGTTAGAGATAGCCAGAGGTTTTACATGTCAAAAATTCTAGTCTTTTTTCCTTTAATAATCACATATTTTATTGGTCCTTTAGGATTATTTATATACTGGGTGATAAGAATTTTTTTCGCAAAGAGAATAAGTTTATTTGATTAATTTTTATTTCTCTACTTTAAAGCCACTGCTCTTCATTTGAGAAAAGCCACCATCTATATGTGAAATTTTTTCAAACCCCATATCTTTCAATGATTTTGTAGCTAGTGCAGATCTTAGTCCACCTGCACAAAATAAAACCATTTCTTTGTTCATATCTATCTTGCCTTCTTTAAAGTAAGGACTATCTGGATCCATCCAAAACTCTAACATTCCTCTAGGAATGTGATGAGAATTTTCTATTCTTCCCATTTTCTCAAGTTCTCGAATATCTCTTATATCAATTAAATTGCATTTATCACTGTTTACCATCTCTAATGCTTCCGCTGGGGAAAGTGTCTTGATTTCTGTCAAAGCTTCTGCGACCAATGTTTGTGCTGATTTAATGCTCATAAAGGTTTAATACATCATTATAAATTTTAATCTACGAAAAAATATGCCAAATAAAGCTCCTAATTTCAAAATCCCATCAACCAATTCAAAACTTTTAGAGCTAAAGAAAATCAAAAGTAAATATAAAGTTTTATATTTCTATCCAAAAGATAATACACCAGGGTGCACAGTTGAGACAAAAGACTTCAATTCTCTACTTTCACAATTTAAAAAATTAGACTGTGAAGTTATTGGTATTTCTAAAGATAGTATGGAAAGTCATGAAAAATTTAGAGATAAATTTAAAATTAAGTTTGATTTGGTAGCAGACGTAAAAAAAGAAGCGATTAAAGCATACAAAGTTTGGGGTAAAAAAAAATTCATGGGTAGAGAATTTATGGGATTAATAAGAAGTACATTTTTATTAAAAGATGACAAAATTATTAAAGAGTGGCGTTCAGTAAAAGTTAAAGACCACGCAAAAGAAGTGTTAGAATTTTTAAAAACAGTTTAATAAAAAAAGGCCCCATTTACGGGGCCTTTTTAGTTTAACTTAAGGGAGGGAGTTAAATTTAGTCTCTTATAGCGTAAGCTATTACACCAGTTTCAGTTACGTCTGTACCTTTCAGTTCAGCCTCTTTACTTAATCTGATACCCATAGTGTTTTTCATAATTGCCCATACAATGTATGATACTACAAAAACAAATGCGTTGATCGAGATTACACCGATTAACTGTGCACTAAAATTTGCGTCAGAGTTTGTTAGTGGAACAGCTAATGTTCCCCAAACTCCAGCAAATAAGTGAGCTGGTATTGCACCAACAACATCATCAATCTTAAATGAGAATAATAGTTTTGTTCCAAACACTACTATCAATCCACCGATTGCACCGATGAATATTGCTGCTATAGGTGCTGGCGCTAATGGTTCAGCTGTTATTGCAACTAATCCACCAATCGCACCGTTAAGCATTTGAACTACATCAGTTTTACCATACATTAATCTAGTAATTACTGCTGCTGCTAAAACACCACCACACGCTGCTAAGTTTGTATTAATAAATATATTAGATACTGCTACTGCATCATCGAAAGTTCCCATAGCAAGCTGTGAACCACCGTTGAAACCGAACCAACCTAACCATAAAATAAATACTCCAACTGTTACCAAAGGTATAGAAGAAGCTGCAAATGGTCTCATTGGCTTAGCTGCACCTGATTTATCAAATCTTCCTGTTCTTGCACCTAACAACATAGCACCTGCTAAAGCTGCAGCACCACCAGTTGAGTGTACAAGAGTTGAACCAGCAAAATCAGAGAAACCTAAAGCGGCTAACCAGCCACCACCCCACTGCCATCCCATGACAATTGGATAAATGATTCCTGATAAAATTGCTGCAAATAAGAAGAAAGGCCATAATTTAATTCTTTCTGCTAACGTACCAGATACAATTGATACTGTTGTTGCACAGAATACCATTTGGAAATACCAATCCGAACCATCTGCATATCCTGTATCAACAGCACTTGCATCAGACCACGGAGTGAATGTTCCTATATAGCCACCTTCTGGAATTCCATATGCTAGATTATAACCAACCATCCAGAACATAATTCCAGCGATAGAAAATAATCCTATATTTTTTGCACAAATTACAGATACACTTTTTGAAGTTACCATTCCTGATTCTAGCATCGCAAATCCGCAAGCCATAAACATGACAAGAAAACCACAAACTAAAAATAGAAATGTATTAAAAATAAATCCAACTTCTGCAGAGACTGTAGATTCGGCATAACCTACACTTGTCATATTCAGTAAGAAAAACAAACTTACTAAAGGACCGACAAGTTTTTTTAAATGTTTAGTCATTTAACCTCCATTGTTAAAAAGAGGTTCTTATAATTTTAAAATAAATAAAAACTAATGATTGTTGTTAAAAATAGATATGCAGTTTTTGCATGTAGAAACAGCCTTTATTAAGAATTTTACCATTCCTAATAAAGGCTGTTAAATGAGATTTACTTGTTAAATACTTCTTTAAGTGCTTTAGCAGGTAAAAACTTTACCTTTTGAGAAGCAGCGATTTGGATTTGCTCTCCAGTTCTTGGATTACGTCCAATTCGGGCTTTTCTTTTAGCCACTTTATATGTACCAAAACCTGCAATCTTTACAGAATCGTCGTTTTTCAACGCATCTAGTATAGTATTCGTAATAGTATCAAAAGTACGCTCTGCATCAGCTTTACTTTGATTTAACGAACCAGCTAGCTTTGCTACTAATTGTTTTTTGTTCATTTTAGCTCCGGTTTTAAAGGTTTATGAAACTATACTTAACAAAATCATTGATAATTCAAGCTTTTTTTTAGTATATATTTTTTTTTGAACAACAATATATAGTGGTAAAAAAAGTCAATAAATACAATGTTTTTTTAGCTATTAAAAAAGCCTTAAAATAAGCCTAAATCTTTAAGGTCGTTAAATGTTGCGAAAAACATCAAAGATAACAACAAAAACATTCCGATTCGAAAAAAACCTTCCTGTGTTTTTTGACTTAAAGGACGACCTAAAACTTTTTCAAATGCGTAAAACATGAGATGTCCTCCGTCTAATAAAGGTATTGGAAATAAGTTAATTAATCCTAAACTTATTGAGATATAAGCCATCATACTGACAAAGGGTATAATTCCAAATTCTGCTACTTGGCCAGAAATTTTAGCAATTCTAATTGGACCACCCAATTGAGAACTGTCCCCTGCTCCTGTAAACATTGATCCAAGATATTTAAGTGATGAAGTTGTTACAAAATAAACTTCATTAAATGATTGAAGTAAAGCTTGTGCAGGTCCAAGTTTTTTGTGTGTTATTTGATTGTTATAAGGACTAAGTTTAATACCTACCATCCTTTTCTTTAATTTGTTTCCTAATTCATCAACGCTATCAACAAAATTTGGCTTTACTTTTAATATTATCTCCTGGTCATATCTTGAAACTTTAAAATCGATAAATTCTGATGTTGACATTGCTATTAATTTAGAAACATCAAGAATACTCTCAACTTTTGTATTATCTATTTCAATAATAACATCATTTTTTTGCATACCAGCAACTTCTGCTGGACTATCTTTTAATACTTCATCAATTACAGCTGGTGTAAAATCTTTACCTGCAAACATGTATATGAAAGTAAAAATGACTAAAGCTAAAATAAAATTAGCCAATGGTCCTCCAGCAACAATTAAGGCTCTTTGGTAAAGAGGTTTTGTTACAAACAATTTGTGTTGGTCTTCTTTGCTATATTTTTTTAGTAGTTCCTCTTGATCTGCTTGTGAAAATACATTCCTATCTCCGAAAAATTTTACATAACCGCCTAGTGGTATCCAACAAACTTTCCATCTTGTCCCTGATTTATCGTTCCATCCAAATAATTCTCGACCAAAACCTATCGAAAAATCTGTTACACCAACACCATATCTTTTTGCAAAATAATAATGTCCATATTCATGAATGAAAACAACAACAACAATTAATACAATAAATGGTAATATAAAATTGAGCATTTATTAAATTATACAATAATTAGGTTTTTAATAAACATCAATTATTTCAATTTCCATGCAATTATTGGTGATAAAGTTGCCGCAATAAATGAACAAAATAAAAGAGATTGAGAAATATACGATGGTGCTAAATCCATTGGCAAAATTATGCCAAATAGTATTGATTTAGAAAAATCAGGACTTGGAAAAAATAATAGTCCTGCAATTAATCCTATTAATATAGAAACATAAGCATTTTTTTCATCATAAGATTTTGAATAAAAAGTATAAAAAACACTTAGAACAGCCGCACAACAAAATAAATCTGCTATTAAGAATAAATAAAGAATACTAAATCCTTTTGATGCAACAAAAAAAGCTATGACCGAAAGAAAAATAACAAATTGTTTTGAGATATTTAAATGATTATTTTTTAAATTTAATACTTTATCTACATCGACTATTACCAAACTTGAAATAGCATTTATTAAAGTATCAATACTACTTATTGTTAAAGAGATAGCTAAAATTATTACAATGACTGAAAATATTATTAAATTTTCTTTTAATAAAATTGAGAAAAATGCAAGATCAGGTATTACATTAGTATCTTGAGAGACAGCCACTAAACCACTAAATCCCATAAAAAAGACTATTGGTAATATTATTAAAAATGAAAATATTAAACTTTTTTTTAAAACTTCGTAATTTTTTGCAGCATAAACTCTCTGCCAATTACCTTGATGAAAAAGATTAGTTGCAGCAACAGCTATAAAGAAAGTTAAACCGGCAGTATAATTTGGAAGATAACTAAAACTTAACAAATGCGGATTATTATTTTTAATAATTTCAAAGTTAAATTCGTTTGTTTCAATTGAGGTAATAAAAATTAAACTAATTATTAAAAGTGCTGTAAATACAAAAAATTGAATATTATCTGTGATTAAAGATGCTCTTAACCCTCCATATAATGTGTAAAGTAACGAACATGATATTACTATTAAAGAGGTAATCCACAATTCAGTACCAGATATGTAATTAATTAAAAAAGCTACAGCAGTAACTTCAGCAATTAAAAAGATTGTCATGTAAAAAATGGAAAAAACTAAAATAAGTTTATAAAGATTTGGTCCAAATCTTAATCTTATTATTTCAATAATACTTTTGCCTTGCGGATAACTAGTTCTAAATTTTTTACCAAGATAAATTAAAATAAAAAGCGGAAATGCAGTTCCTAGTGAATAACCAATCACTGCACCAATTCCTCCCCATGTTGCTGCTGATGCGGGTCCAAATAAAATCCAAGCACCAAGTGCTGAAGCAACAAGACTTGTTGTTAAGGATAAAGTTCCAATCGAACGGTTTGCAACTAAATAATTATTAAGTCCTTTAAATTTTTTTGAAAAATAAATTCCAACAAAAACAAATATTAAAGAAATTGAAATAATTAATATTATTGCTGATGATTGATTGATTATATTTAAATTATTCATTTTCCCTTTCTGAATTACCGGACAGGTTCTAAGGGTATTTCTCAGCCTTCTGGCACCCCATTTACAACTTATTTCAAAGATTAAATGAAATCAATTATTAACTTAGCGCTACTAACAAGAATTAAAGCGTAAATGATATTATAAAATAAATTTTCCTCAATTATTTTAAGTAATTTGTAACCTATAAAAATTCCAATAAGCGCTAGGGGAAAGAGAGTAACTGATTGATATAAAGTATCAAAATTCATCATAGATAAATAAACATACAGAGGAAGCTTAATTAGATTAACACAACTAAAAAAAATAATTCTTGTGCCAACATAAATTTCTTTTTTCATTCTTAGTGGAAGCAAATAAAGACTTGTTGGAGTTCCTCCCGCATGAACACAAAAACTTGAAAAACCAGCAATGGATGAACAAATAGCCCCTTTAAAAAAGTTTTTTTTTGCCGGTATAGTTTTTTCTTTTTTAAATAAAAAATAATGACCAGAAAATAAAAAACCCATTATTCCAACAATTAACTTAAGCAAATCCTCAGAAAAATAAGTAAATGTAAATGAGCCAATTATTATTCCAATAGCTGCAAATGGAACTATTAATTTAAGTGTTCCAAAATCAAACTCTCTTCTAAATCTATAAACTGCAATAATGTCTGAAAAAATTAATATTGGTAAAATAATTGCAAGTGCTTGATTTAATGGCATTACTACTGTCATTAATGGAACTGAAATTAATGATATTGATCCACCTAAACCTGATTTAGCAATTCCATATAATACGATAGCTGGAACAACGCTAACAAAGAATAATAAATTTATCTCCATTATAAATTAGAAATATAGTAATAAAGATAAAACCACTAATATTAAAACTAATATGATGACAGCTATGTAATTGAGTTTAATTTTAAATTTGCTTAATAAAAATTCATTAATTTTTTCCCAGAAAATAATAATTAAAATTAATAGTACTGCTGGAAGAATAAATTTAATCATAAATCTATTTACATCAAAAAATACATCAATCCAAATATAACAAGTATAATTATTATCCAAATTGAAAAATTAGATATCAATTGTTTAATATTTGAGTTTGATCTGAGAAAATTAGGTAGAACTAATATTAAGACTAATATTAAAAATATTGCAGGAATTATCTGGTCAACAGTCAAATTAATTTTTTATATTATAACCTTTTTTAAGTATAATTGAGACAAGAGTTACACATACAATTAAAAATATAAACATTGTTGAAATACTTATCCAAATATCAAAATCAGAAACTCCATAAAATGCAAACCTCAGCCCATTAATTAAATATACAACAGGATTAAAATAAGTGACTGTTTGCCAGAAACTTGGGAGCATATCTAGCGAATACAAACTTCCACCTAAGAATACCATTGGTGTTATGACAATTGTTGGTATTATAGACATTTGCTCGAAATTTTTACTAAGAAGTCCAATTAAAAACCCAAACAAAGCAAAAGTAAAAGCAACTAGAATTAATAAGAAAATCATTAGTAAAGGAAACTTTACATTTACTTCTGCAAAGAAAAGTGAAGTGCAGAAAATTACTGCAGCAACAATTAAGGTTTTAGTTGCACCTGCACCAACATAAGCAATTACAATTTCTACAGTAGAAATTGGAGCTGCTAAAATTTCATAAATTGTTCCATTAAATTTAGGAAAAAAAATTCCAAAAGAAGTGTTACTGATAGATTGCGTTAATAATGTTAACATCAATAATCCTGGAACTATATAAGAGCCATAACTAATGCCATCAATTTTTTGTACATAATCCCCGATTACCGAGCCGAATACTATAAAGTATAATGAAGTAGATAAAACTGGAGAAAGAAGAGATTGTATTAATGTTCTTCTAAATCTATCCATTTCATGAAAATAAATTGCTCTTAATGCGTAAAAATTAATCCTCATTATTTTCCTTTACCAATGTCACAAAAATCTTTTCAAGATTATTTTGCTCTGTTTTTAAATCTCTCATCCTCAAACCTGCATTTTTTAAATCTTGAAGCATCTTTGTAATACCTGTTCTTTCAGCATGTAAGTTATAGTTGTAAATTAATGAATAATTATCATTAGATATTGATAGATTATATTCATTAAGTTCTGCTGGAATTTTTTCGACTTTATCTTGTAATTCAATGGTTAATTTTTTATGACCCATCTTTTTTAATAAATCTATTTTATTATCAACAACAATGATTTCTCCTTGATTAATTACAGCAACTCGGTCTGCGATTGCCTCTGCTTCTTCAATATAGTGTGTTGTTAAAATTATGGTTACTCCAGTTTTCCTTAATCCCTCTACAACTTTCCACATATCTTTTCTCAATTCTACATCTACGCCTGCCGTTGGTTCATCAAGAAATAATATCGAAGGTTCATGAGATAATGCTTTTGCTATCATTACACGTCTTTTCATTCCTCCTGAAAGCTGATTTAACCTTAAATCTTTTTTATCCCATAAACTAAAATCTTTTAGAACTTTTTCTATATGTTGGGGGTTTGGCTTTTTTCCATATAAGCCTCTTGAATATGAAACATTGTATAATATCAAAACCATCTACTGTAATTACTCCAGAAGTTGGTTTAACTATACCACATACAATACTTATCAGTGTAGTTTTGCCAGCTCCATTTGGTCCAAGCATAGCAATAATTTCACCTTGCTTTATATTTAAATTAACAGTTTTTAAAGCGTTAAATCCATTGTCGTATACCTTTGAAAGGCCATCAATTGTTATTAAATCTTTAGTCATTATCTGAGGTCTTAATTTGATATAGAGATGTTTTTAGTGACAAGCAATATTATATTTTTTTAATCTCCAATAATTGTATGGCCATGGAGTTAAAAATCCAACTAAAAGCATTATTGGTACTACCCACCAATTTAAAATAGCTCCACCTGTTAAAATTACATCTGTGAGGTTCATGGCTATTTCCATACTGACCATTGATATAAAGCTCATACCAAGTGCAGTCTTTAATGCTTTGGAAAAATCAAGTTTTTGTCTTAGTAAAATTATAGTTTCTAAAATAATACTTGTAATCAAACCATTTATAATTGCTAAAGTCATGATGGCTAAAACAGGCCAGGGAATTCCTGTTATCTGAAAATACAATATAGTTCCAAAGTCACCAATTGCACAGCCTAGTAAACACCAAGCAGTATTTTTTGCGCTTCTTTTCCAAGTATGTTTGCATGACCAATTAAAATTAATTGCTTCTGAACTCATTGTTTGCTCATTTCTAAATGATATTCATAAATATCATCTTTCCAATAAGATTTAATGTACGAAAGAATGTTATCAATACCTTCATCACTTATTTTATCACCAAAACCCATCATCTTGCCTTCATAATTTTTTATCAATTTAGCAAATCCATACTTTATCATTCTATGTAGTAACTCATCTGTATGATGCCAAGTATGACCAGTTCCATTTAAAGGCGGTGCTTTTCTATGCCCATCTTCATCTAAACCTTGCCAATTTGTAGCTCCAGCTAAATTTGCTTGGTGACAAGAAACACAATATTGATTGTATAATATCTTGCCATTTTTAATTGCTTCTAATGAATCTCTAGTTATGGGGTAGTGCGAATGAGAGAAAGCAGTATCTGCATAAAATAAAACAATAAAAATAAAAAAATACTTTTTCATTAGTGTGGAGCCCTATATCTGCTATGACAAGCTTTACAGCTCGACCACATATATTGTTTCAAAGCTGCTCTAAAATCATCTTGGTCTTCGATAATTGAAGCTAGCTTTATCATTTGATCAGATGATTTTTTCATTAGAGCATTAAATTCATCTTTTTCTTCCCAAATAATTGGTAAAGCCTCTGTTCCGTGTCCCTCTTTTGTATTTTCTGGAAATAAATTTAGTAATTCTAAATAATTATCACTCATTCTAATCATCAGTTTTTTTGAGTCCTCAATTTCAACTTCGTTAAGTAAAATACTAATTCTTTTTGCTAGTTTATAATTTTGACTGAATAAAGACTTTCTTTTCTTTATAATGTCTTTTGCGCTTTCTTCTGATAAAACATTAGAATTAAATGAAAAAGAAAGTGCTACAATAAACATTATTTTGAAAATATTATTTATTTTTATAAAATAGCTCATGTCTGACAGTATAACATTACAATATAGTTGGTTAGCTAAATTTTTCCATTGGTTCACTTTGCTCCTTCTAATTGCTCAGATACCAATGGGGTTTATTTTGGTCAGATTAGATTTTTCGGATTTAAGAATAACTATTGAAAATGTACATGTAATTGTAGGAATATCCATATTTTACATAACCTTATTTAGGTTAATTTATAAATTTTTTAGCAAGTCCCCAAAACTAATGCCTGAGGCATTCTTTGGACAAAACTTGATTGCGAAATTGAATCATTTCGCTCTTTATGTCGCACTTTTAACAATAACAACATCAGGAATTTTAAAAAAGCTATTTAATGGTGAAAAACTAAATTTTTTTATTTTTAAATTAAGGATTGAAGATAACTTTGATTTAGCAGATCAATTTTACAATGTTCATGTTATTTCAAATTATACATTAATAGTTTTAATCTCATTGCATATTTTAGCAGTTTTGTTTCATCAAATATTTTTGAAAGAAAACATCTTGAAAAGAATGACCAGATAATTAAATAAAGCTCATGAAAAAATATTTTGTCTTTCTAATTTTATTCTTAATACCAAATATCTCATTTGGTTTTGAAAAAACTACAAATTTTGATCTGAAAAAATTATTAGAAATTCAAAAATCTGGTAAAACAATTGTTATTAATTCTTGGAACGAATATTGTTCAACATGTGCAGCACAAACAAAAGTTTTCGATCAAGCAATGAAAGACTTTAAAGATGTTGAGTTTTTATT
>LUMS01000244.1_pt1 | contig 24070 bp, 20 predicted proteins | sample 729711 | NCBI WGS metagenome assembly LUMS01 (sample SAMN03860298, study PRJNA289734) | marine metagenome | biome: seawater column; feature: ocean; material: water; isolation source: Red Sea water column Station 192 - depth 25m | place: Saudi Arabia: Red Sea | collected 2011-10-15 | depth 25 m | reverse complement strand
GAGTACGACGACCTGCGCGACCTGCCCGGGCGCGACGCGACGTCGCGCATGTCGGTGCACCTGAAGTGGGGGACGATCCACCCGCGCACGATGCTCGCCGACCTCGCCGAGCGAGGCAGCAAGGGGGCGGAGGCGTATGCGCGCGAGCTCGCGTTCCGCGAGTTCTACGCCGACGTCGTGCACCACCGACCCGACACGCTCGCCGGCTACTACGACAAGCGGTTCGAGGCGATGGACTACGACGAGCCGGGCGAGGACCTGCAGGCGTGGAAGGACGGACGCACCGGGTTCCCGATCGTCGACGCCGGCATGCGCCAGCTGCTCGCCGAGGGCTGGATGCACAACCGGGTGCGCATGATCGTCGCCAGCTTCCTCGTGAAGGACCTGCACCTGGAGTGGACCGTGGGCGCCGACCACTTCCTCGACCTGCTCGTCGACGCCGACCCGCCGTCGAACCAGCACGGCTGGCAGTGGGTCGCGGGCTGCGGCACCGACGCGTCGCCGTACTTCCGCATCTTCAACCCGACGTCGCAGGGCAAGAAGTTCGATCCCGACGGGACCTACGTCCGACGCTGGGTGCCGGAGCTGCAAGACGTGCCAAGAAAGTTCGTCCACGAGCCGTGGAGGCTGGACGAGCCGCCGGCCGACTACCCCGCCCCCATCGTCGACCACGCCGAGGAGCGCCAGGAGTCGCTGCGTCGGTACGAGGCGCTCCGGTCCTGATCCGTCGCGGACGGTCCGCGCCTGGTTACGGTGGATCAGTGACCACGATCCCCCGCAGGTTCAACGGCCCCGAGCACTCCGGCAACGGAGGGTGGGTCAGCGGGCTGCTCGCCCACGAGCAGACCCAGCGGCACGGCGACGAGGTCGTGACGGCCACGCTGCGCCAGCCCCCGCCGCTCGAGGTGCCGCTCACGTGGGAGGAGCACCCCGACGAGGTCCGGCTCGTGACGGCGGGCGGGGCGCTGATCGGGCAGGCGTCGGCCGGTGCGTTCGACGTGATGGTGGTGGTGGCGACCAGCGTCTGGCGACCGTCGGTGCGACACCCCTCGGACTTCACCGTCGTCCTCCAGTCGAGGTAGTACTGCATCTTCGAGCTGGTGGTGTCGTTCAGGTACACGCCGACCCGCGGCGTGGTGCTCGGCTCGGGCAGCTCGCCCGACAGGCGCGTGCCGGCGAGGTCGTCCTCGACCGTCTTGTCAGCGCTCCACAGCAGGATGCGGCGCTCGTCGACGGCCTTCGTCAGGCCCTCGAGGGTCTTGCGGGAGTCGCCGCGTCCGCCGAGCACGGAGCTGAAGATGCGCTGCGCTGCGTCGGCGAAGAAGAGGTCCTGCACCTGCGGGTCGGGGAACCGCGCGTACACGGTGTTGAGCAGGATCTCGACGGCGTTCGCCGACGTGAGCACCGTGCCGTCGGTGAGTCGGATGGAGCCCGTGCCGTCGAGCGCGTAGGAGAGGGCGACGGGGTCGATCGACAGCACGCCGTCGACCTTGGTGCCGAGCGAGCGCTGCACCATGGCGCGGGCGATGGTGGCGACGCGGGGGAAGTCGGGCGTGATGGTGGTGTCGCGGATGTCCTCGGCGATGAGGCTTCCGAAGGTGCGCTCCTCCGCGTCGGTGATGCGCACGACCGGGTCGTCGAACTCGCCGAGCTCACGGATGGTGAACTGCTGGTTGAAGCTGAGCCGGCCGTTGCGGGCGGTGACGAGCGCGAGCGCGCCGGGGATGCCGCCGAGCGACCGCGACTCCGCGTTGTTCTGGAACATGACGAGGTAGGTGCGGGTGCCGTCGGCGCCGAGCATGCGGGGCGCGATGCGCAGCGCCTTCGCGGCGGCGTCGGCGGCCTGCTGCGCCGTACCGAGCTTGTCCTTGAGCTCCTGCACGGGCTTGCGGAGGGGGCCGACGATGGCGGAGTCGTCGATGGCGTCGATGCGGCGACGGTTCTCGGTGAGGACGTTCGCGGCGGTGCTGACGGGACGGACCAGCCCGGCGAACTCACGCAGCGGGAAGCGCCCGTCCTTCGGGCGGAAGGTGTTGGCGTCGAGCGACTGTGCGGTGTCGACGACGGGCGGCAGGGCGCGCTGGGCGATGTCGTCGAGGGCGTCGGCGGCGGTCTGCACGGCGTCGACGCTGGAGCCGACGAAGGGCACGTGGGTGGCGGCGCCCCAGAGGGGGCCGTCGGTGCGGGTGCGGGCGGTGGTGGTGCTCTGCTGTAGCGCTCGCAGGGTGTTGCGTGCGAGGTCGGTGTCGCCGCTGGTGATCTGCGACTGCAGGTCCTGCGCCTCACCGGTGGCTGACGTGATGGCCTTCTGCGCCTGCGACGCCTCGTAGCCCATCCACCCGACGACGCCGATCACGGCGAGGACGACGACGCCGAGGCCGATCCACAGCGGCTTGCGGTTGCGCTGCTTGCGGCTCTTGCGCCGTGCGCTGCCTGATGAGCGCGACGAGCGGGTGCGGGAGGCCATGGCGTGATCCTAGGGTCGCGGGTCGAGCCGACGGGTTCGGTGCAGACATGACTCCGCCACCTCCCCAGCCCGGAGGCTGGTGGAGGTGGCGGGCGTCAGGGTCGTGCTTCGCGGAGCGACGCGATCAGCTGTGACGACGGCGGGCGGCGATGACGCCGGCGCCGGCGAGCACGAGGGCTGCGCCACCTGCGAGGAGGAGGACGTTCGAGCCGCCCGTGTCGGGCAGCGCGCCGCTGGCGTTGTCGCCGCTGCCAGCGCCGGTACCGGTGCCGGCGTCAGCGACGCCCGTGCCCACGACGAGCTTGATCGTCTTGGTGTAGGTCTGCTGGACCGGGACGAAGCCGGACTTCAGGCCGCTCGCGCTGGGGGCGATGTCGTCGGCCGTCGTGATCGTCATGACGATCTCGAAGGTGCCGTTCTCGTTCGGCGCCTGGCCGGAGACGTTCCAGGTGGTGGTGTTCGTGCCGCCACCGACGTTCTGGCCGAGCAGCGTGGCGGAGTAGGACTCGACCTCGGCGCCACCGAAGGTGCCGGAGAAGGAGAACGGATGGTGATGATGGGCTCGTCGCCGTAGGCGAACGCCGAGCCGGCGGAGAAGAGGGTGACCAGACCGGCCACGAGGCCAGCGATGGCCAGACGAGTGCTGCGCATGTGAAGCTCCGAGGGATGTAGAAGACGACCACAAAACCAGTGGTTCCCGGCTAACAGTAGCGGTGAAAAGCCCTCGCGAACCAAACTTGTCCAAACTATTCACACGGACGCAACACGGGCCAACTTGCTGGCGGCGTGTCTGGGGGATTTTTCCCGTCTTTTCAGGAAGCCGAGCTGTGACTCATGACACAAGCCGTGGGGACGTACGACCGGTCCGCACGGACTGAGACGCCCGGAAGATCAGGCCTGACGGCCCGGATCGTCGATCTCGGGGTCGTCCGGGAGGCCGCGGCTCGCGTCGAGGCGGCGGCTGGGCTCGCGACCCACGGCGTCGTCGAGGGCGTCGAGGTCGCCCGAGCGGTCGGTGCGCCGACGAGCTGTGACGGGGTGCGACTGACGCTGCTGCTGTTGCTGCGTGGTGTCGGCGCGGCGCTTGGAGCCGCGTCGGGTCGAAGCGGGTTCGGGGCGGTCCTCCGCCGCCTCCACGCTGTCGGTGTCCGTCGGCGCGTAGCCGTAGCCGTACCCGTAGCCGTACCCGTAGCGCCCGGACTTCACGGGCGTCATGTTGAAGACCGCCGCGACGGGCTTGGCGCCGACGCCCTCGAGACGTCCGACCGCGGCGCGCACCTGGTCGCTGGAGGTCTTGCCGTGGCGGACGACGAGCACGGCGCCGTCGACGACGCTGGAGATCAGCGCGGCGTCGGTGACCGGCAGGAGCGGCGGGGCGTCGATGAGCACGACGTCGTACTCGGCGCGCAGCTGCTCGACGAGGCTCACCATGGCGCGCGACTGCAGCAGCTCGGCGGGGTTGGGCGGCGTCTTGCCGCTCGAGAGCACCGACAGGCCGGAGACGCCGGTCTCCTGCATGGCGTCGGGCAGCTCCACACGGCCGACGAGCACCGTGGTGAGGCCGACGGCCTCGACGAGCCCGAGGTACTGCGCCACGCGGGGGCGTCGCATGTCGCCCTCCACCAGCGCGACCTTCTGACCGCCCTCGGCGAGCGCGAGCGCGAGGTTGACGGCCGTGGTGCTCTTGCCCTCGCCCGGCAGCGCGCTGGAGAGCACGAAGACCTTCTTGTTGGCGTCGGGGTCGATGAACTGCAGGTTGGTGCGCAGCACGCGGAAGGCTTCGGCGCGCGGGGAGTACGGGTCGATCTCGGAGATGAGCGGGGCGCCGTCGGCGCCGTTGTCGAACGGGATGGCGCCGATGACGGGCGCCTCGGCGAGCTCCTCGAGCTGCTTGTGCGTCTTGACGGAGGAGTCGAGGGTCTCGCGCAGCACGGCGATGCCGGCTCCGAGCAGTAGACCGAGGATGAGGCCGAGGCCGAGGTTGCGCAGCGGCTGGGGCGAGACGGGAGAGGTCGGTGCCGTGGCCTGGTTGGTCACGGTGGCCTTGATGGTGGCCTGGTCCTTGCCGGGCGGCGTCTCGAGCTCGCCGACGTAGCCGACGAACACGTCTGCGGTGGTCTCGGCGATGCGCTGGGCGCGCTCGGGCGAGGGGTCGGTGACCGTGATCGTCAGGATGACCGTGTCAAGCTGCGATGTGGCGGTGATCTGCTGGCTCAGCTCGGCCGGTGTCTCGTCGAGGTCGAGGTTGCGGATGACGCGCCGGGTGACCTCGTTCTGGTTCACCATCTCGGCGTAGCTCTTCACGCGCTGCAGCGAGAACTGGCTGCCCTGGAAGGCCTGGCTGTCGTCGGCGGCTTGCGAGGTGGAGATGAACAGGTCGGTGGACGACGCGTACTGGGGCGTGGTGCGCCAGGTGGCGAGCGCTGCCAAGGCGACGACACCGAGGGCCACGGACGCGATGAGCAACCAGCGGTGACGAAGGATGGTCAGGTAGTCCCGCAGGTCCACGTACAGCTCCCGAGTGGTGATGACGGCGGCCCCCGAGACCGCGGGATGCGCCTCACTCTAGGCGAGGCGGGTGGGGATCGTGGACGACTTGGCTGTGACGTCGTGCGGGCGAATCGTGCGCGATGCTCAGACGTGGGCGAGGAGGTCGAGCAGGTAGCGGCCGTAACCGCTCTTGTGCAGCCGCTCGCCGCGGGCTCGCAGCTGGTCGTCGTCGATGTATCCGAGACGCCAGGCGATCTCCTCGGGTGCGCCGACTTTGAGGCCCTGGCGGGACTCGACGGAACGGACGAAGTTGGAGGCGTCGTTGAGGGAGTCGAAGGTGCCGGTGTCGAGCCAGGCGGTGCCGCGCTCGAGGATCTCGACGTGCAGCCGACCCTCCTCGAGGTAGCGCTCCTGCAGGCCGGTGATCTCGAGCTCGCCGCGGTCCGACGGCTTGAGCTCGTGGGCGTACTCGACGACGTCGCTGTCGAAGAAGTAGAGGCCGGGGATGGCGAACGGGCTCTTTGGCTCGGCGGGCTTCTCCTCGATGGACAGCACGCGACCGTCGTCGGCGAACTCGACGACGCCGTAGGGTCGCGGGTCGGCCATCCGATATCCGAAGATCGCGGCGCCGTCCATCTGCTTGAAGCGGCCGAGCGTGGATCCGAGGCCGGTGCCGTAGAAGATGTTGTCGCCGAGCACGAGTGCGCTGTGGCTTGTTCCGACGTGCTCGGCGCCGATGATGTAGGCCTGCGCGAGGCCGTCGGGGCTGGGCTGCTGCGCGTACGTGAGCCGGATGCCGAACTGGCTGCCGTCGCCGAGAAGTCGCTCGAAACCGTCGGCCTCGTGCGGCGTCGTGATGACCAAAATGTCCCGGATGCCCGCCAGCATGAGCGTCGACAGCGGGTAGTAGATCATGGGCTTGTCGTAGACCGGCATGAGCTGCTTGCTGATGCCCTCGGTGATCGGGTGCAGACGGGTACCGGTGCCGCCGGCCAGGATGATGCCCTTCATCGGTGCACGTCCGTCTCCATGAACGGACCAACGATATGAGGAGGCCGTAGTCACGGCGCCTCGTCGCGCGGTTCGCACGGTCACGCGACCCTGAGTCGAGCCGATCTGTGATCGAGCCCTCTTGGATGGCGCGCTCAAACGCTCTCGCGCGGCACCGCGCCCGTGACACGATGTGGACGACGTGCTGGAGATCCCGGCGAGAGGGCGATCGATGAGACGTGGACCGGTGGACCTGCTCCCGGCGGGAGCGCTGCCGCTCGGACTCGGGGGCAGCAGGCTTGGTTCGGTCGGGGGAGCATCGCCGGACGAGGCGCGTACTGTCCTCGCGCTTGCGCTCGAAGAGGGTGTGCGGTTCTTCGACACGTCCAACATCTATGGCCAGGGCGACAGCGAACGCCTGATCGGCGAGGCGATGAGTCGGCGCGACGATGTGGTCGTGGTGACCAAGGCCGGAAAGTACGTGCCTTGGCCGAAGCGCGCCCTCGTGCCCGTGAAGGGGCTTCTCAGAGGCTCGGTGAGACGGTCGACCGCAGCGAAGCAGACCGTCGGGTCCGCGCGCGCCAAGCCGATGCCCACGAACTGGGAGCCCTCGCGCCTCAGGTCGAGCCTCCACGGGAGCCTTCGTCGTCTTCGGCGCGAGTACGTCGACGTGCTGATGCTTCACAGCCCTCCGGTCGAGATCGTCGAGCGAGGGGAAGCGACGGCAGGCCTCGAGGACGCCAGGCTCGCAGGAGACGTGAGGTACGTCGGCGTGTCCGTCGACGACGTCGCCACTGCCAACGCCTGCCTCGACGACGGCCGGATATCGGTGCTGCAGCTCCCGTTGCACCCAGGCTCGGACGACTACGCCGAGGTGCTCGACCGCGCACGAGTTCTGGGCGTAGCGGTGATTGCGCGGGAGGTTCTTGGCGGCATCGGCTCACTGTCGGGCCATCCGCGCCCCAGTGAGCTCGCGCAGGACCGGATCTGTCGTTCCATCAACGATCCGTTGGTGGCGATCACGCTCGTCGGGGCGACAAGGACGTCGAGTCTGGCTGCGTCGGTCGAGGCTGCCCGCTCGTGCACCGGTGGCCACCCATGAGCGCGCGGTACGAGTCTTGAGCGCGTCCTCGGCTCGTGTGATGGTGCGGGCAGCGTCGCGGCTGTCGTTGCGCCAGGTCGCCTACCACGTGAAGCGGATCGTGCGGAACCGCATCGCTCGCGCCCGACCCGACCTCTACCACCGCTACGTCGCGCGCGTCGCCCGCTCGGTGCCGCCGCTCGAGCTGGGGCGCCGACCCGCCCGGTCCACCGAGCTGGCGCGCGCCGTGGCGCCGTTCTACTACGCCGAGTACGTCGAGACGATCGACCGTGCGGCTCGGGCGGAGTTCGAGTTCTTCGGCCAGAAGGTCGACTTCCATGATGTCGCACGTATCGACTGGCACCACCGCGTCGACGCCGAGTCCGACTTCCACCTCTGGCGCATGAAGCTCGGTCACATGGGCTTTGTCTGTCCCATGCTGATCGACGGAGGGGAGACGCACCTGGCGGCGGTCGAGAGTCTCGTGCGGGGGTATCGGACGACCGCGGACTTCGGGATCGAGGGTTGTTTCTCCTCCTACTGGTTCCCCTACAGCGTCTCCCACAGGATCCTCGCGATCCTGAGCGGTTACGTGCTCGCGCTAGAAGGGCGCGAGCTGCCGACGACGCTGACCGATGAGCTCGACGAGTTCCTCCGGTGGAACGTGGCGTTCGTGCAGGTCAACGTCGAGCACGAGCTGCGCAACAACCATGTCGAGCGGAACCTGGCCGCGCTGTGCCTGTACTACAGCTACGCCCGCCGCGTCCCTCGGCGCACGAAGCGCCGACTGAACCGCGAGGTCCGCAGGTCGATGCGTGCCTGCGTCCTGCCCGACGGAGTGATCGCCGAGCGATCAGCGATGTATCAAGGTCTTGCCGTGATGGCGCTCGACGTCTTCGCCAAGACGCCGTTCCTGTCGCAGCGGGTCCGCGACGAGGCCAAGAAGACGCACGACAAGGCTCTGAAGGCCTGGGCGTCCCTCACGCATCCCGACGGCGAGATCGCGTTGTTCAACGACAGCTGGTTCGAGGAGGTCCCCCCGATCAGCGACGTCTTGGACGGGCAGGACGTCAGGCCCACCAGCGTGCTCGACTCGGCTGGATACGTCCGGCTCGAGGGCGAGGACGTCTTTGCGCTCATGGACGGGGGAGCCATCGGCCCGTCGTGGAATCCCGGTCACGGGCACGCGGACTTCCTCTCGGTCGAGGTCGACGTCGCGGGGCGGCGGTTCATCGTTGACCCTGGCACGTTCCAGTACTCCACCGGTGAACGGCGGACCCTCGAGCGGTCGGCTGCCAGCCACAACGGTCCCCGGGTGGAGGGACTCGAACCGGTCGAGTACCTCGGCTGCTTCCGTGTGGGTCGGATGGCGCGGGCTTCCATCCAGGTGGCGGACGACGAGCAGTCAGCCACGGGAGAGCTGCCGCTCCCAGGTGGCCCGACGGTCCGGCGACGCGTGAGCCTCGGGCGCGGCTCGGTCGTGGTGCGTGACAGCTGGTCGGGACGACGGGACGAGGCTGTCGTCACGCTCACCGTCTCCGACGGATGGACTCTCGTCGACAGCCAACGGGATCGCGTCCTGTTCCGCTCGGACGACAAGGAGGCCGAGATCGCCGTGACCCACGGCGACGTCGCCGGCGTGCGCGACGGCGCGTGGGCCTGTCGCTACCTCGAGAGTCGCGCCGCGACATTGATCGACCTGAAGCCTTCGCTCGACTCGAGTCACGACCTTGAGTGGCAGGTCGCCGTGAACAGCCGTCCCGTCGCAGAGCGGGTGGAGCGAAAGGAGCATCCGGCATGAAGATCGCGATCGTCGGCTGCGGATTCGTGTTCGACATCTACATGAGGACGGTGCGCGCCCACCCGGAGCTGGAGGTCGCTGGGGTCTACGACCGGCGACCAGAACGAGTGCGCGCCGTCGCAGAGCACTACGGGTTCCATGGGTACGCGTCGTACGACGAGCTCCTGGACGACCCGCAGGTCGACATGGTCGTGAACCTGACCAACATCGGGTCGCACTACGAGGTGTCGAAGCGCGCCCTGGAGGCTGGGAAGCACGTCTACTCGGAGAAGCCGATCACCACCTCCGTCGAGGAGACCCGGGACCTGTTCGACACCGCGGAGACGAATGGCGTACGGCTCGGCGCCGCGCCGTGCAACATCTTCAGCGACAGCGTGCGCACCATGTTCGAGCTCGTGCAGTCCGGCGCGATCGGGCAACCGCTCCTGGTCTATGCCGAGCTCGACGACAACCCCATCCATCTCATGGGGTTCGAGGAGGTCGTCAGTCCGACGGGAGCACCATGGCCCCTGGTCGAGGAGATCCTCGAAGGGTGCACCTACGAGCACCTGGGATACCACCTCATCTGGATCTGCGGCCTCCTCGGACCGGTGACCGCCGTGACGGCGTTCTCGAGCGAGCTGATCGAGGGCAAGGCGGGGGACGTACCCGGTCTGTCGGGAACGCCCGACTACTCCGTGGCCAACCTCCACTTTGCGAGCGGAGCGGCCGCGCGCATCACGTGCAGCGTCGTGGCACCCCGCGACCACCGCATGCGCGTGATCGGACGCGAAGGCGAGATCACCACTGACAGCTATCGTCAGTACCGGGCCCCGGTCTTCCTCGAGCGGTTCACCCGGCGGAGCCTGAACGCCCGAAAGTTCCAGACGCTCCGCGCGCATCGCGGTCTCGGCCGGCTTCTCGGAATGGGCGGACGTCGCGTCAAGCTCCTCCGGAACTCCAAGTCGCACGCCGTGGAGAAGAACCTCCTCGTGCGTCCGTCGCTCAAGCAGCGCCTCGTCGGGGCGCTCCGGAGACGCGAGGTGTACGCCCAGGACAAGTTCGCAGGGATCGCGCAGATGGCTGACGAGATCTCAGGCGGCAACCCTCAGTACCTGAGTCCGGACTTCCTGCTGCATCTGAACGAGCTCACGCTCCTGGTTCAGGGGGCGGGTCCGGGCGGGATCGCTGTGCGCACGACGACCACCTTTGAGCCTCTGGGGCCGATCCCGGACGTGGGCGCACTGACGAGCGGTGATCCGCGCCACGATCAGCCAGGTGGTGTGCGCAATGTCTGATCCAAGGAACTCGCCCGGCATTAGGATGCTGCAAGACACGCTGGATCGTCGACGTCCGCCTGCGAGTCGAGCAGCAGGTTCGGACACGCGAGCTGGGCGTTCCCCAGTACCAAGTACACGGTGGATGTGACACGTTGCGAGTCGCTGTGACAGGAGTGAGTGGGCTCATCGGGTCGGCGGTCGTCCGCCTCCTCGAGCACGATCACGAGATCGTCAAGGTGGGCCGCCGGGATGGTGACGACGTGGTCCTCGACCTCTCGGACGAGTCGACGTGGGACAGGGCCGACTTCCCCCAGATCGATGCGTTGGTGCACTGCGCCGGGGTCGTCGACGAGGACATACGCGATCACGCGGATCTTGCGTGGAAGAAGGCCGTCGGGGGTGCGAACCGTCTGGTCGACGCGGCACTCCACGCGGGGGCCCGCCACCTCGTCTACATCATCTCCTCCGCTCACGTCTACGGGCCACTCGTCGGTCGTGTCGACGAGAGCCGTGCCTCCAATCCGGTGTCCGACTACGCCATCGCGCACTACGCGACGGAGCAGATCTTTCGACGACGGGCCTCGGACCAGGTCCGGGTCTCGGCCCTCCGACCCTGCGCAGTCTTCGGCCTCTTGCCCGATCCCGAGCGCTTCCGCCGGTGGTCGCTGGTCCCCTTCGCGTTCCCTCGCGACGCCGTCAGCGGGGGTGAGATCAGGATCCGGTCGTCCGGCGAGCAGCGGCGGAACTTCGTCGGGAACGACGACATCGCCCGCGTGGTCGCGCGATGGCTCGGGGAGGACGGCCAGGGTTGGAGCGTCCTCAACCCGATCGGCCTGCTCGACGCCTCGATCGCCGAGGTCGCGCAGATCTGCGCTGAAGAAGCTGAGTCCGTCACGGGCCGACCGTGCCAGGTGTTCCGAGGGGGTCCGGACGTCGATCCGCCTGAACCCCTGCGGTACGAGTCGACAGCATCGTACGAGCGGGGATCGCAGTCCTTCCGCGCCACCACCCGCGACTTGCTGCGTCTGCTGAACGGTGGTGCGTGACGTGAAGCCGAGGCTGACGATCGGGCTCATCACCTTCAACGGATCGGCGTCGATCGCGCGAAGCATCGAGAGTCAGCTGAGCCAGACCTTCCGCGACTTCACGCTGCTGATCTTCGACAACGCCTCGACGGACGGGACGAGCGAGATCTGCGCCGCCTTCGCGGCCGAGGATCCGCGGGTCGTGCACGTCCGGCATCCCGCCACCGTTCCTCAGAGTGACAACTTCCGTGGCGTGCTCATGGCCGCGGACACCGAGTACTTCATGTGGGCGACCGACGACGACCTGCGCAGTCCGCGGTTCGCCGAGGACTGCATCGAGCTGCTCGACCACCATCCCAATGCGGTGGCAGCCTGCACGCCGGTGCAGTTCAGAGCGCAGGACGGTTCGCTGACCGACGCGCGCGGCACGTTCAGCATCGAGGGGACACCGGAGCAGCGGCTCAGGACGTACTTCGCGAACCCGCGTGACAGCTCTCGTCTCTTCGGCGTCTACCGAACCGATGGCCTCAAGAAGGCCTACGCCGAGGACACGTCGGTCTTCGGCTACGACTGGCTCGTCGTCGGCCTGACGATGCTCGAGGGCGACCACCTCGAGACAGGGACGGTCGGCCTGGTCCGTGCGGCAAACGCGCCCGGCAAGTACTTCGCCAGCTTCAAGCGGCACTTCGTCCGCGAGCCCGGTCCGTGGGGCGTCCTCTCCTCCTTCCTCCCGCTCCTTCCCATGACGCGGCAGCTGCGGTCCCGCCTTCCGCGCTCTGCTTGGAGAGCTTCTCGATGGCGCCTGCTGCGCCTGAACCTGCACCAGTCGCTGTTGATGCTTCGGTGGAGGTTCCCGAGGCTTGAGCCGGTGTTCCGGTTGGTGCGTCGCGTGGACCGTAGCGTCGGGAACTCGTGAGGTAGACATGGTCAAGGTCCACGACGCCAGGGCGAACAACTTCAACCTGCTCCGCCTGGTGGCGGCAAGTGCAGTGATCTTCTCGCATGCGGCAGAGATCGCTGGTGCGCGCCCCGACGCGATCGAGGAGTGGATCGGTTACAGCGGGGGCTGGATCGCCGTCTCCGCGTTCTTCTCGATCAGCGGCTTCCTCATCTACCGTTCCATGGTCAGCAGCAGGAACGTGAAGATCTTTATGGTGGCGCGAGGCCTCCGCATCTTCCCGGGCCTGTGGGTGATGCTCGTGCTCACGACGATGGTTCTTGGGCTCACGGTCGCCGCAGGCGGACCGAGCAGCTACTTCACGTCCCCGCAGGTCTACGAGTACGTCGCCGGCAACGCCGTGCTCTACGCGCCGCAGTACCACTTGCCGGGAGTGTTCGACGGTCTGCCGACCGACGGCGTGGTGAACGGCTCCCTCTGGACCCTGCGTTTCGAGTTCACGTGCTACCTCGCGGTCGTGGGGCTCTTCGTGGTGGGAGCGTTCGCGTCCAACCGTCGCTTCGCCTCCATGTGCGTGGTGTATGTCGTGGGCTACGTGGGCTTCCTCGTCGTCTCAGCGCACCTTGGCTCCCTCGATGCGGCGCTGCATGACGGTAGCGACGTCGCCAAGCTGCACCGACTCTCGCTGGCGTTCATGGTCGGGGTCGTCGTTGCCCGCCTGTCCGACCGGGCACGTCCCGCGTGGTGGTGGGTCGGCATCGGAGGGCTGCTGTGCTTGGTGAGCTTTGGCACGCCCCTCTTCCAGACCGCCCTGGTGTTGCTCGTGGCCGCCCTCGTCTTCTGCCTCGCCTTCTTCCAGGCGCAGTGGCTGCATCGCTTCCGCTCCATGCACGACTACAGCTACGGCATCTACATCTACGCGTTCCCGGTGCAGCAGGCCGTCCAGCTCTGGTTGGACCCGCGCCACGCGATCGTGAACGCCCTGATCAGCCTGGTGATCGTCGTGCCGCTCGCCGCCCTCTCCTGGCACGCTGTGGAGAGCCCGGCACTGCGACTGAAGAGCCGGCTGCAGAGACGCGCAACGCCGTGAGGACGATGCGACGCAACAGTGCATTCTCCGCGGCCGAGGTCATCGTCGGTGGCGTCTGCCTCTTCTTCATCTACCGCAACGTCGTCCAGACCCTCGGCGTCTCCATGCTCGGCGTTTGGTCCCTAGTCCTGGCGACGACGGCGTTCGGCCGTGCTGCGGACCTCGGGATCAGCGGAGGTCTGGCGCGATTCATCGGGCGATCGATCGGCGAGGGCCGACTCGAAGCCGCAGTCGCGTACATGCGGACCGGTGTCCTGTTCATGGCGGCCGCCATGGGCGTCGTCGCGCTTGCCCTCTGGTGGCCCCTTTGGCGCGGACTGGCCATCGCCCTCGACGGGCGTGAGCTTGCCGCCGCGCGAGAGGTGCTGCCCTGGGCAGTGTTGAGCCTGTGGCTCCTCATCGTGAAGTCCGCGATCGACTCGTGCCTGCTGGGGATGGGGCGCGCCGACCTGCGCTCCATCGGAGGCATGCTGGGCATGCTGGCCCAGCTGGTCGCGTCGCTGATGCTCGTGGGGACGTTCGGCCTGAACGGTCTGGCGTGGGCGCAAGCGGGGCAGTTCGTGCTCGCCATCTGCTTCGAGCTCGGCGCTCTCGCCATCGTGACGAACAGCGCCGGCGACAGGATGGCATCGCCCTGGTTCTCCGGGGCGCTCCTGCGGGAGATGCTCGGATTCGGCGTCAAGCTCCAGGCGGGTTCTCTCGCCAACCTGATGTTCGAACCCGTCGTGAAGACCGCTCTCGGAGCGGTGGCGGGCACTCACGTCCTCGGGATCTTCGAGATCGCCTACAGGATGTCGTATCAGGCCCGAAACGTCGCGATCATGGCGCTGCAGCCTTCACTGCCCAAGTTCGCAGAGCTGTCGGTGGGAGACCAGCAGGGCCTGCGGGACCTCTTCTCGCGCATCTGTCGTGCCGCAGCCCTCATGGGTGGTGGGCTCATGCTTTTGGTCGCGGTGGCCTCTCCGCTCATCTCGTTCCTCTACCTCGACGAGGTCGATCCGCTCTTCATCTACGTGGTGGGAGTGGTCTCGGCGATGTGGGCTGCGACGATCTTCGCCTCGCCTGCCTACTACCTCGGTATCGCGAGTGGCCGCGTCGTGCCGTACGTGATGAGCGAATGTGTCTCCATCGCCATCGCGGGCCTGGCGGTCGTCGTCGTGGGTGCCGTCATCGATCCGGCAGCTTCCATCGTCGGTATCGCTCTGGGAAAGATCGTGGGCAGCTGTATCACAGCGGCATGGATCCGTCCCACCTCACGACTTCGCGACTCGGCACTGCTTCATCCGGATATCCTGAAGGCGACCGTCGTCGTGTTGCTGTGCTCCGTGACTGTGGTCCTGGTGAGCTTGCACGTGCGATGACCGGAGACGAGAGGCTCGACAGATGGCTCTGACGCAGTCGAGCACCCGTCGTGGCGCGCCCGCCGTCGACACGGGCCGGCGAGGGCACCGCACGGTCTACGCGTTGATCGTCGTCGCCCTGATCGGGATGCATCTGCGGCTCTCCGTGGAGACGAGCACCGGGGCACAGGTCGTTCCGATGTACCCGCTGCTGCTGAGCGCCGCCCTGCTCTCGTTCCGTGTCGGGAACGAGCTGGCTCGACGAGCGGGTCAGCTGATCGTGGTCCTGGCCGTGTTCCTGCTCATCGAGCCGTTCGTCTCCTTCGCTCCAGAGAGTGCGAGCGTCGTCAACCTGCTCTCGGCGTTGCAGCTCCTCGCCTCGGTCCTGTCGGCCTTGATCATCATCGCGGTGTGCCGGACGCTTCCCCGTGACGGCTTGCGCAAGCTGTTCTTCGGCTTCTGGGTCGCCTTGATGGTGCTGGCCCTGTTAGAGAGCGTCGGACTTCGCGACGTGTTCACCTCGATCCGCGATGCGCTCTACTTCACCTCGCAGCGAGGGATCTACTCCGAGGCGGCACGCGACATCGTCCTCTACGGGAAGATCCGACCGACTGCGCTGGCGAGCGAACCTTCCTATCTTGCCGACTCGTACATGAGCATGATCGTCGCGGTCTTCCTCCTGGATCCTCGACGAGGGCAGTGGTCGTCCTGGGTGCGGCTCGGGCTGATGGTCGCCATCGGCTTCGCGATCGCGCCGAGCCTGAAGATCGTCTTCTACCTGCTCGCTCTCGGGATCTGGATCCTGTGGCCGAGGACGCCCAAGCGGCTGGCGCTCGCGGGTGTGGCGCTGTCGACGGTCTTCTTTGTCATGTTTGTGACCTTCGAGTTCTCGCTCGGATCGGTCCTGACGAGGTTCGGGCTGGGGGAGACCGGCAGCTTCTTCGGACGCATCGCTGTCGCGCCGCAGATCGGTCTCGAGGCCGTCACCAACCACCCGGTCCTGGGGTACGGAGTGGGGAACACAGACGGACTCCTGCCCGTCATCGACGAGGCCTGGCAGAGCAGCGGGGCATACGCCCGTTTCCCGTGGTACCAGGGATTGGGCCCGTCGGAGCTCATGTCCAACGGGTTCTGGTGGCAGTGGGCGTTCCTCGGCGTGCTGGGCGGAGCCCTCTTGTGGATCCTCCTCGTGAAGATCCTGGCGGCTATGGGCGTGGAGCACCCCTTGCGGTCGATCGTCTGTGCGTGGGTGGTGTGGTACTCGGGCTTCGCCTTCGTCGACCCGGCGAGCTGGTTCGTCCTGGCGCTCTTCGTCGTCCCTGTTGTGACGAAGACGCTCGACGCCTCGACCGTGCCTTCCGGAGCCCCGACGGGGACGGTCCGCGGGAGGACCGGCCGAACCGTGGAGCCTCGAGTAGTCGGTAGCTGAGGTAGGTGGCTGCTCCGGTGAACAGGATCCCGACGAGTCCGAGCGCGATGAAGGGCAGTCCGAAGCGACCTGGGGTCAGCGTCTGTAGAGCGATGAGGTGCCACAGGTAGAGGCTGTAGCTCGCCAGGCCGATGAGGACCAGAGGACGGAGCCGGAGCACCCGCTCGACGACGGTGTGATGGGCCCAGGAGGGCAGGACGCACAAGCCCACGCTGGCGAGCGTGACGAGGGGGAATCCCACGTATCGGTACGCGCTGGTGTACTGACCCGGTCCGACGACGGTCCACAACGCAATCAGGGCGAGTGATGCCCACCCCAGAAGCTCGGCCCACGGGCGGCTGGGCCGGCTTCGCCCGCCGGCGTCCTGGAGCAGCAGCCCGATGGCGCAACCGGCGAGGATCTCGGAGAAGCGAGGCGCGGGAGCGAAGTAGAACCAGATCGCGGAGGTCGGCAGCGCTGTGACGTAGGCGACGACCGCCAGCCCCGCCGAACACCAGCCCGCGGTTCGTGCGCTGGTGCCTCTGCGTCGCCACAGGTAGATCAGCCAGGGCCAGACCAGGTAGAAGGTCCACTCCACTCCCAGCGACCAGGTCTGTCCGAATGGCTCGGTCGACCCGAGGTCCAGCGCGTAGACCCACGTTGCTCCCTGCCCCATGCTGATCCCGGCATTTCTCGCAGCCTCCGGGAAGGACACCGGCTCGCCCATCAGTCCAACGATGCAGGTGCCGATCACGAGAAGCCCGACGAGGGCAGGGTAGAGGCGCAGGATCCTGGCGCGGATGAACCGGAGGTAGGCCTGCGACATGGGGACGCGATCATCTCGGCGTTGCCACAAGAGGCTCGTGATCAGAAAGCCGCTGAGTACGAAGAAGACGTCGACCCCTATGTATCCGCCGTCGAAGTAGGGGGTGTAACGCGCCGCCCAGTGCACCAGCAGGACCGCGCCGATCGCGACGGCGCGGACTCCGTCGTAGTAGTCGATCCGTCCGTGGGACGGCCGGATCAGCGTGGTCATGAGGACCGGTGGAGGTGCCAGGCGGGGTCGAAGTCGCGCGCGCCGGCGTCCTTCGGGGAGATCAGCGCGGGCTTGAACGGAAGCGACACGTTGAAGGTCGGGTCGTCCCACCGGACCGACCGCTCGTTCTCGGGGTCGTAGTAGGCGGACACGAAGTACATCATCTCGACGTCCTCCGTCAGGGAGAGGAAGCCGTGGGCGCAGCCGTGCGGGATGTACATCATGGTGCGGTTCTCGGACGTCAGCTCGGCGCTGAAGGAACGGCCGAAGGTCGGTGAGCCCTCGCGCAGGTCCAGCACCACGTCGAGCAGGGCTCCTCGGATCACCTTGACGACCTTCACCTCGGCACTCTCGCCGAGCTGGTAGTGCATCCCCCGGAACGTGTGCTTGACGCGACTGAACGACGTGTTGAACTGGACGAACCGAGTCTCGAGGTCGAGCGCCTCGAACTCGTCGACGTCGAAGACGCGCGAGAAGAAGCCTCGATCATCACCCCGAGGCTCAAGGTCGATCGTGTACACGCCGGCGAGTGGCGACTCGGTGAACCTCACGGTGCCGTCCTCTCTGCAGCGCCCTGTCCCAGCGCCTCGTAGTCGTCGATCTGCGCGTCGAGCGCCGTGGCGTAGTCCTGTCCGGAGTCCGTGGCCTTGATCCAGTCCGCCGTCCACTGGACTGCCTCGCGACCCGTGAGTCGTGGCCGCCAGCCCAACGACTTCTCGGCGAGTGAGGCATCGAGCGTGAGGAGCTTCATCTCCACTGGGTGGAATCCGGAGGCCTGGTGCCACGGCCGGTCTACCCCCATCGCCTCGCCGAGTGTCTCGGTCACCTCACTCACGGTCATCGGCTGGTCAGGGACCGGAGCGAAGTTCAGGGCCCGCGGCAAGGTGGGCCAGCGGTGGTCGACCATCGCCTCGACGTAGTCCAGGTAGCCGCTCACAGGGTCGAGGACGTGCTGCCACGGCCTCACAGACCGAGGGTTTCGGAGCTCGACGCTGGTGCCCGAACGCATCGCGCGCCAGATGTCGGGGACGAGTCGGTCCTCCGACCAGTCCCCTCCGCCGATCACGTTGCCTGCTCGAGCGGTCGCGAGTGCGACGCCAGCATCGTCGTAGAAGCTCTGCCTGTAGGAGGAGACCACTTCCTCGCACGCAGCCTTGGAGCTCGAGTAGGGGTCGTGGCCGCCCAGGCGGTCCGACTCGACGAACGGGGTCCCAGAGTCGTCGTTGAGGTAGACCTTGTCCGTCGTGATTACCAGGACCGCCTGGAGGCGCGGCGCATGGTGGCGGAGAGCTTCCAGGACGTTGAGCGTGCCCATCACGTTGGTCGCGAACGTCTCGGCGGGCTCGGCGTAGGAGCGGCGGACCAGCGGCTGGGCAGCCATGTGGATGGCGACGGTCGGGTCGGCGTCGGCCACCGTCGACGTCAAGGTCGTCGCGTCCGTGATGTCGCCGACGACGGACTGCAGTCCCGGGAGGTCCAACGAGGGGAACAAGGCTGGAGTGGTGTCCGGCGCCAGCGCGTAGCCGACCTGCGAGGCGCCCATGCGCGACAGCCAGCGAGCGGTCCACGATCCCTTGAAACCCGTGTGTCCGGTCAGGAGGACGCGCTGGTCGGCCCAGAACTCTGGATTCGGCACGGTCTCTACTCCCACGTCTTCCAGGGAGCCTGGTCTGCTGCCCACAGGTCCTCGAGATGCATCTTGTCCCTCAGCGTGTCCATCGGCTGCCAGAATCCGTTGTGCTCGAATGCTGCCAGCTGTCCGTCGTGAGCGAGGCTCTCGAGCGGCTCTCGTTCCCAGATGGTCGCGTCGCCGTCGATACGATCGAGAACGCGAGGATGGAGGACGAAGAATCCGCCGTTGATCTGCCCGCCGTCGCCCGCAGGCTTCTCCTCGAACTTCTCCACTCGGCCGTCCGTGATGACGGTGGAGCCGAAGCGACCGGAGGGTCGCACTGCGGTGAGCGTCGCGTCGAGACCGTGCTCGCGGTGGAACGTGGCCAACGCTGTGAGGTCGACGTCGGCGACACCGTCGCCGTAGGTCATGAGGAAGGGCTCGTCGTCGCGGAGGAACGGCCGGACGCGCTTGAGCCGTCCGCCGGTCAGCGTCTCGGCACCCGTGTCGATCAGCTGGATCTTCCAGTCAGGCAGCGACTCGTTCTCCCCGAGGAAGGACACGGAACGCTGGCGGATGTCGACCTCGATCGAGGAGTTGTGCATCGCGTAGTTCGCGAAGTACTCCTTGATGTAGTAGCCCTTGTATCCCAGGCACACGACGAACTCGTTGAAGCCGTGCTGCGAGTAGATCTTCATGATGTGCCAGAGGATCGGATACCCACCCACCTCGACCATCGGCTTCGGCCTGACCGAGGTCTCCTCGGCGAGCCGCGTGCCGAGGCCCCCGGCGAGAATGACTACCTTCATGCGATGTCCCGTCCCTTGTATTGACTCATGAGAGTGCCGTCTCGTCGGACGGGTCGAGCGCTGCGGTCAGGGACCGGGCGCGATCGTCCCACGAGAACGCCGAGCGGCAGTCGTCGAAGGCTCGATTCTGGACCGCGTCGAGGAGCGCGGGGTCGTCGATCACCGCACACACCAAGGTGGCAAGCGCGTCGAGCGACTCCGCAGCGAGGTACCCGTCGCCGGGTGGCGTCGGCAGGCCGCTGATGGCCGACTCGAGACCGACGATCGGCAGACGTTGGAAGATCTGCGAGAGCAGGCGGAGCTTGAAGCCGCTCCCTACGGTGTCCACGATCAGGCCGGCTCGAAATCCACTGATCACCGACTCCAGGTCGTCGACGAATCCCACGACGTCCACGTTCGGGTACTCGGTGACGACTCGACGCTTCAGTGACTCCGGGACGTCACCGACGACCGCCATCTCGATGCCGTGCTTGTCGAGACGCTCGTACGCGACGCTGAACCAGTCGAGAAGAACTTGCTGCTTCTGCTCGGAGCGGCGCCCTCCCAGCAGGGCGATCCGGCGAGGGGTGGTCGCGTCGATGGTTCTTCGTGGTGTCATGGGGCCGTCGTAACCCGGCGACAGCACGAGGTACTTCCGCTGTGGAGCGATGGCCCGGAACGGCCGGAGATCGGCCTCGTTGATGACCGTCACGACGTCGGTCCGCCTTATGAGCCGGTTCTCCCAATACTTCACCTTTGCGAGATCCCATCGGGCCATCACGCGCTTCGGCAGCGACATGTCGTAGCCCTGGTACTTGCCGGCGCGCGTCGGGTACTCCCACTCGTGAGAGGTGTAGAGCACCGTCGTGTCCTGATGCCTGCGACGGTGCCTCAGCGCGTCGCGGAGGAGGTGCGCGGAGCCGATGTTGTCGAGCACCACGGCGTCCCAGGTGTCGCTGCGCAGGTGGCGCTTCGCCTCGCGACGGTAGTCGCGCCGGGCGCCCTTCCAGGCGATGAGGGGGAATGTCGACAGGACGGAGGCTGCGCGACCGCGGCGTTGAGCTGTCGTGACGACCCAGGTCACGCCGTCAGCGGCGTCCTCGACCCGGGCGCCACCGTCGGCGCAGACGACGGTCACGTCCGCGAACGTCGCCCAGGTCTCGATGAGGCCACGGCTGTACACCGCGTCTCCAGCGACGGCCGGAGGGTACGGCAGCACCTTGGTGAAGTAGAGGACGCGAGGTCGGCGCGACTGTGTGGTCATGTCTCTACCGAGAACCTGCCGGCGCCCACGTCGAGTAGGTGCGTCCTCTGGCTGCCCGAAGGACGCCGAGCAGCGTGGCCAAGAGGGCGATCACGATCTCGGCGAGAGCGGCGATCGGCCCGGACTTGACCGATCGCGGCAACCGTACCGATGATCACGAAGAGACCTCCGAACCAGCGGATCACCTTGTGGGAGACGTACTTGAAGGTGTCGATCCTCGACATGGTCCGTAGCTGTGGCTTCATGACGCGGTGGGTGTGGTAGGCGCGAGCTGCGATTCGCGCCTTGCGCGAGAACTCGTCCTTCCTGTCGGTGACGAGGCGTTCGTGGGCTACGACGTCGTCGACCTTGAGAAGCCTCTTTCCCGCGAAGACGGCAGCCATCGACACCGTCAGGTCGTCGAGGACGGTGTCAGGGAAGTCCGGGTAGAGCTCACGACGGACGGCGAAGATCGACCCGTCGGCACCCATCACGTTCCCCGTCCGGGACTCGAGGGTCTTGATCTTCTCCTCGAGTCGCCAATAGGCGCCGCCGACGGCCGCGGTGGAGCTGTCGTCAGCGTTCACGTAGCGCAAAGTCCCGCACACTCCGCCGACTTCTGGGTCGGAGAACCAGGAGGAGAGTCGTTCCAGCGCGTCCTCGCGCAGGGTCACGTTCGCATCGGTGAAGATCAGCACGTCACCGACAGCCTGACCCGCGAGGACCTTCATGCCGTGCTCCTTCCCGAGACGACCGCTGCCTTGGAAGACCTCGACCAGGTCGGGTCGTTCGGACAGCTTCGTCAAGGTGTCGTCGAGCGACCCGTCGTCATAGGCGAGGACCTGAAGCTCGGGATCGACCTTGCGCAGCGCTTCGAGGTTGGGGATCTTCACGTCGAGCGCGTTCGACTCGTTGAAGGCGCAGAACAGGAGGCTGAACCGCATTCGCGGTGCTGGACGCGGCTCCACGGGAACCTTCGGCAGTAGCGTGAGCACTGCGGGATAGATCGCATAGGGGTAGAGGACGCCGAGGATGCAGGCGGCCAGAACCACGGCACAAGTCGCGGTCATGCTTGATGGGACGTCCGGACCGTCTGGTGGCCCCCGAGCGGACTCATGCGCATCAGTATGCGCCGTCCGATGCGAGCACGGCCTTCATGGTTCGCCACAGGATCGCGACGTCGGCGGTCAGCGACCAGTTCTCGACGTAGTAGGTGTCGAGCTGGATGGCCTCTTCCCAGGTGAGGTCAGACCGCCCGGACACCTGCCACAGACCCGTCATGCCCGGCAGGACGCGCAGGCGGCGGTGGGCGACGTGGTCGTAGAGGTCGACCTCGAACTGGCGCTGCGGGCGCGGACCGACCAGGCTCATGGTCCCGAACAGGACGTTGAAGAGCTGCGGCAGCTCGTCGAGGGAGTACCGGCGCAGGAAGCCACCGACCCGGGTGATGCGCGGGTCGTTCTTCAGCTTGGCGAGCGGACCTACCGACTCTCCCTGCTCGGAGAGGAGCGATGCGAGGCGCGCGTCGGCGTCGGGGTGCATCGAGCGGAACTTGATCATGCCGAACGGCTCGCCGTCCTTGCCGATGCGCTCCTGGTGGTAGAAGACAGGACCGCGACTGGTCATCTTGACGGCGAGGGCCGCTGCCAGGAGGACCGGAGAGAGCATGAGGATCAGTGCCGCCGCACCAGCGCGGTCGAAGATCTGCTTGGGCCACGTCGCGGCGTCGCCGTAGGTCGGCTTGTCGACGTTGAGGAACGGCATCTTCCCGACGCGGCTCAGCTGGATGCGCGAGCCCGAGACGTCGACGACGTTGGGTGACACGAGCAGGTCGACGTCGAGACCTTCCAGCTCCCAGGTCAGCTCCTTCAGGCCGGCGTGACCCAGGTGCTCCGTGTCGGTGACGATCACCAGCTCCGCCTCCGCCACGCTCAGCGCGGCGTCGAGGTTGCGCTCGGTCCCCATCACCGGAACGAAGGCGTCCGGAATCGGGAGCCACTCGCACAGCGAGGTGGCGCGGTCCGGGACCCACACGCCCGTCACCCGGACGCCGGACTGAGGGCTGTTGCCCAGGTGGCGCGTGATGTCCTCGGCCGATCGCATGCCGCCGATCACGAGGGCGTTGGTGATCATCGCCCCCCGCTGGCGCTGGCGGTTCAGCCACGAACGCCACACGCGGCGGACGACGATCAGCCCCAGGAGGCCGAGAGGGAAGGTGATGGCGAGATACCCGCGCGAGGAGTCGATCTTGAAGACGAGGGACGCGATGGCCACGAGCCCGAAGAAGGTGCTCCGAAAGTCCAGTAAGAGACGGAGAGCGGGCCGTTGGTGGTGGCCTCGGCGTCAGCGCCGAAGCGCAGGACGGCTCCCAGGATGGCCACGGCGAAGAGAACGGCGGTGTCGGTCAGGAAGACACGGTGTGCGACCTGCTTGTGCCATGGCGCGCGGTGTGTCGCTGAGCTGTCGATGGCGGGGTCCTCAGGGGGTTCGACGGCGACAGCAGGTCGCTGGGTTCGCCGCGCGCTCGGGAGGTCCGCATGGGTAGAGGTCGTCCGACTGACGTCCTGGATGGTCATGTGCACCGTTCTCCGAGTTTCTCAGTGTGCTCCCCCGAGCCAGCACCCGCTCAGGTTAGGGCTGATTCCGGGGCGATTCGACCACTTTGTGTGAACGAGGTGTGACATCACAGGCGCCAAACGGTGATCCTCGCCACGTCTGGGTCGTTTGCCCTCTGCAACGACAGGGCATTCGACCCGTACGGCACTCGGGCCAAAGTCAGGGGCCAATGCGGTCGGGTCGGACGGGATCGGAAATCCGTCGTACGAATGTGGAGAAACCGCTGACGGGCGTGGTGCCGGTCGGTAATGTTCTTCTCGAAGCCCCGCTGATTCACCCCCCGAGATCAGCGGGGTTTCTCTATGCCGGAATCCCACTTCCGCTGGTGATGCAGACCACCCGGAAGTGACACGTTCCTGTCATCTTTCTTCCCTACCTTCGGATCGGAAGGAGGAGGGTGATGAGACGTACCTGGAGGCGCTGGCGCTGTCGGCTGAAGTACGGATACGCCTGCCCCCACCTGGAGCTGCACACCAGGGAGGGCAGGAAGGGCCTCGGCACGCGGAGGCGCTGACGAGCGTCAGTCGACCGAGACCGTGTTGTTGCTCAGGTTCGGGTCGGTGCGACCGGGCGACGTGACCGTCGCGGAGAAACCGGAAGCCTCGGGGGGCGACCAGGACGCCACGAGCGGACCGGGGTTCGGCCCCGACGCCGTGCAGATCACGACCCTCGACGCTCCGCCTCCCGTGCACGACCATCCGTTCTGCTGCACCCAGCCCACCGACAGCTCTTGCGGGAACGTCAACGTCACCTGCGGGACGTCGCGCGTCGCCACCACCGTCAGTCGCACGATGCGCTCGAGCTCCGTGCGCTCCACCGTCGCCGAGATCGACAGGTCCTCGTCGGGGGTCGGCTCAGGCGTCGGCTCGGGAGTGGGCTCGGGGGTCGGCTCAGGCGTCGGCTCGGGAGTGGGCTCCGGGGTCGGC
>LUMS01000157.1_pt1 | contig 24146 bp, 32 predicted proteins | sample 729711 | NCBI WGS metagenome assembly LUMS01 (sample SAMN03860298, study PRJNA289734) | marine metagenome | biome: seawater column; feature: ocean; material: water; isolation source: Red Sea water column Station 192 - depth 25m | place: Saudi Arabia: Red Sea | collected 2011-10-15 | depth 25 m | reverse complement strand
GATGACATTTATATTCCTGAATTTGAAAGAAATAAGGGAGCTGAATTGTCATCAAAAATGACATTAAATAATTTGAATATTATATGGCAAATTTTATTCAAAGGTTATCAAGAATTACAAAATAGCTCTCATTTATATCAACATGGTGAAATGATTATTTTAAGAATAATTTATTTACATGATGGTCCAAGTCCAGAAGATTTAATTAAAAAAATGGACAGAGAAGTTGTCGAAAAAGAACCCTTAGAAAAAAATCTTGAACTACAAAATGAAGCTAATGAAAGTAGCAAAGTTCTAAATTTTAATGAAAATAAAAAAGAAATTTTACCAAAAGAAAATGTAGATATAATGCATGTTCAAGACTTCAGACATTTTGTCGATTTGTTTTTTAAAAATAGAGAAGGATTACTCCACACTAAGTTGTACAATGATGTGCAGTTAGTCTCTTTTAAAGAGGGAGAAGTTACTTTAAATACATCTAAAATTAATGACACTGCCTTCAATAGAACAGTTGCAAAATTAATCTCTAAGTGGACAGGAAGAATATGGCAGATACACTCATCTACAAGTAATCTTGGAAAAAGTTTACATGATGAGGATATTATTAATCAACAAAAAGAAATTGAAATAATGAAAAATCATCCAGAAGTAAAAAAAATATTAAATGAATTTCCTGAAAGTAAAATTCACTCTATTACAGAACTAGGTGAAATAAATGATGATGAAGTAGATATAAATCAACCAAAGATGAAAAAGGAGAAATAATGGTTAATTTAGGTAATATGATGAAGCAAGCTCAACAGTTGCAAAAGAAAATGGCTGAAGCACAGAATAAATTAAATGATATTGAAGTTGAAGGTACTTCTGGAGGAGGTCTTATTAAAGTAACAGCTACAGCAAAAGGTATTTTCAAAAGAATTTCAATTGACGATAGCTTGATTAAACAAGATGAGAAAGAAATACTTGAAGATCTGATCGTCGCTGCAATAAATGATGCCAAAGAAAAAGGAGAAGCTGCAGCCCAAGAAGAAATGAAAAATCTCACAGGTGGCCTACCATTACCTCCAGGAATGAAACTTCCTTTCTAAAAATGGAGCAATCCCCAATAGATAAATTAATAAACGATATTTCAAAACTTCCAGGATTAGGAAGAAGATCGGCTCAAAGAATTGCTCTTTTTTTATTAAAAAATAAAGATAAAAATTTATCTCCTTTAATTGAGAGTTTAAACTTATCTTTTAATAAAATTATTGAGTGCTCAGAATGTGGAAATATAGACATGGTAAATCCATGCAATATTTGTGCAAATCCTAAAAGGGATAAAGCAACTATTTGTGTTGTTGAGGATGTGTCAGATTTGTGGACATTAGAAAAAGTAGGATTTTATCGTGGCCTCTATAATGTTTTAGGTGGTTCATTATCAGCGATTCAAGGTATAGGAACTGATGAATTAAAAATAGAACATCTACTAAAGAGAATTGAAACAAACAATGTTAAAGAAATTATTCTTGCCTTAAGTACAACTATGGAAGGACAAACAACATCTTTTGTTATTGCAGATAAGCTGGAAAAATTTAAAGATTTAAATGTAACAAGACTTGCACAAGGAATCCCTATGGGTGGAGAAGTACACTACTTAGATGAAAACACATTAAATACAGCATTCCAATCTAGAAAAAAAATTACATAAATAAAAATGGATAAATTACTTTACGTACCAAATCCACTATTACGCCAAAAAGCAGATAAAATTCAGTCTGTTGGAATTAAGGAAAAAGAAATTGCCAAAAAAATGATGCAAATAATGATAAAAGCACCAGGTGTAGGTTTAGCAGCAAATCAAATTGGAATTCTAAAACAAATTGTGACTATATTTTTTGTAGATCAAGAGACTAAAAAAGAAACACAATATACATTATTTAACCCAAATATTGTTTCATACTCTCAAGAAAAAATTGTTATGGAAGAGGGTTGTTTATCTCTTCCTGAACAATTTGCAGAAATTGAGAGACCTCAAAATATAGTAGTCGAGTACTTAGATGAAAATAACAAACAAATAACAAATTAAAAAAGTACAAAAATTTTTAAAAAACAAAAAATAATTAACAATAAAAAAATAGTTTTCATGGGTTCACCTAAAATAGCTTCTGAATATCTTGAGGCTTTAATTAAAAGTAATTTCATAATTTCCGCAGTATTTTCACAACCCCCAAAAAAGAAATCTAGAGGAATGAAAATAATTGAATCCGAAGTCCATCAACTTGCAAATAAAAATAACATTGAAGTTTTTTGTCCAAATACGTTTGATAAAGATACTATTGAGACAGTGAAAAAATTAAATCCTGATTTAATTATTGTCATGGCATACGGTAAAATATTGCCAAAAGATATTTTAGATTTACCACCATTTGGTTGTATCAATATCCATGTCTCTTTGTTGCCTAGATGGAGGGGTGCAGCCCCAATAGAGCATTCTTTAATGAATGGCGATAAAGAGACTGGTATATCAATAATACAGCTAATCGAAAAATTAGATGCTGGACCAATTATTAATCAAAAAAAAGTAGATATAGAAGATGATTGTAATAAAAATGAATTAAGTCAAAAATTAACAGAGGTTGGAATCAAATTATTAGTGGAAACTATTCCTCTTATATTTGATAAAAAAATTTCTTATTCTGATCAGGATGATAATGATGCAACATATGCAAATAAAATTTCTTCACTAAACAGAAAAATTAATTTTAATAAATCTGTAAATGAAGTTTTAAATCTTATAAGAGCACATTCTCCTAAACCTGGTGCTTGGTTTACTATACAAAATGAAAGAATTAAGATCATTAAAGCAAGAAAATCAAATTCTATTGGTAATGCATCGACAATTCTTAACGAGACCTTTGATATTGGGTGCAATGATGGAAGTATTGAACCACTAATTTTACAAAGAGAAGGCAAAAATGCTATTTCTAAAGATGATTTTCTTCGGGGATATAGTTTTAAGGTTAATGAAGTAATAAATGCCTAACTACAAAATAACATTAGAATATGATGGAACTAATTATGTTGGTTGGCAACGTCAAGAAAATGGTCCTTCTGTTCAACAATTGGTTGAAGAGGCAATAGAAAAACTATCAAAACAAAAAATAACACTTTTTGGAGCTGGTCGAACAGATGCAGGCGTTCATGCAAGAGGACAAGTAGCTAATTTTGAATTAGAGCAACATTTTGATACTGATACTATTAGAGATGGCATTAATCATTATCTAAGACCCCAACCCATATCTATTTTACATGCTGAAGAAGTAGATAAAGATTTTAATTCAAGATTTTCAGCAAAATTGAGATGGTATGAATACAAGATCTTAAATAGAAGATCACCAATTACGTTAGAGCAAAACAAAGTTTGGTGTGTACATAAAAAAATAGATGCTGAAAAAATAATAAAACAATCACAACAATTTATAGGCAAATTTGATTTGTCTGCTTTTAGGTCAATAAATTGCCAATCCAAATCACCAATTAAATCTATTAATTCACTAGATATAAATTTTAATCATGATGAAATAAATTTTTTAATATCAGCTAAATCCTTTTTACATTCTCAAGTTAGAATCATGGTCGGTACACTGGTTGATATAGGACTTAGTAAAATAGAAAAATCTATTTCAGAAATTATTCAATCCAAAAAAAGAGAATATGCAGGAGTTACTGCACCACCTGAAGGATTATATTTATTGAAAATAGATTACTAATAAAAGCCAATTTCTGATAAACAAATATCTGCTTGAAAATCTTTAAATCCAGCAACCAGCCCTAATGTCTTAATATTCTGACCAACTAACTTTTTTGGTTGATATGCATTTGATTTTTTAAATTCACTAAAGGGTGCTTTTATTACTGTCCACTCAGAATTAGTTTTAAAACTATATTTATAATATTGCCATGGAGCCATCGTCAAAGCGGTTCTTACATGAATTGAATACTCTTCATTATTACCAAACACTTTAAAATAAACACCCTCAAACTCTTCTGTTGATATTGAAGGTTTTAATTGATTTCTTATTTGAATAAAGCCACCGTTATTTTCAGTCGTGACATCTCCTGTCATATGATAACAATTAACATCATTAACTTTTGATATGATCGCTTTACCCTGAGATAATCCACCCATTACTCCATCAGTAAAAAAGGCCCAATTTTGACCTTGAGAAGAAATTCCGGGTGTTTCTAAGTTATCAAGTATCATTGTATTCTGAGATTGAAGATTGAATGAAAAAAATAAAATAAAAACAAATATTATTAAACTTTTCAATTTTTACGATTTTCTGCTAATTTTTTTTTAATAAGAGATAAACCTGTTTCAACTTTTGATTTATATGATTCTTCAAATGCTTTTAACTGCCAATCTGAAAATCTAGATTTTAGTTCAGATAAATTATTTTGTTTCCATTCATTAGAAGTATTTTCATCTTTCCAAATATCTTTTTCTTCATTGGTTCTTCCACAACCGTAGCAATACCCTGAGATTGGGTCAGTTTTACATACGCTAATGCAAGGCGAAGTTACTTTGTTCTGTTCCATGATAATATACATATATTTTTTTTTAGTTTATTCCATTAAAACGATGTAAAACTTTAAAATTATGACTGATTTTAGCTATTTAAATGTTGATAATGCTTATAAATTAATCAACCAAAAGGTAACAAAAACTCCTTTGGTAACTAATGATTACATAAATAATCTTTTAGAAGCTGAAATTTATTTTAAACTTGAGAATTTACAAAATACTGGATCATTTAAACTACGTGGAGCTACACATAAAATTACAAAATTAATAGAAACTGTAAAAGACTCAGGTGTAGTAGCATATTCATCAGGTAATCATGCACAGGCTGTTGCCTATGCATCTATGATTAATACTATTAGTGCAAAAATAATAATGCCTAAAACTGCACCTCAAATAAAAATTGAAAATACAAAAAAATATGGAGCAGAGGTAATATTATATGACACTTACTTTCAAAGTAGAGAAGAGATAGGAAATGAAATTCAAAAGAAGGATAATAGAGCTCTAATTAAACCCTATGATGATGAAGATATAATTGCTGGTCAGGGAACTGCAGCTATCGAAATTGTAAATGATTTGAAAGAGCAATCAATTGAACCTGATCTGTATTTATGTTGTTGTGGAGGTGGAGGGCTTATTGCAGGAACATCAACATACTTAAAACATATTTACCCAAATATAAAATCATATTCTGTAGAGCCTGAAGAATTTGATGACACAAAAAGATCTTTAGAAGCTGGTAAACTTATAGAAAATAAAAAAAATGCTAAATCTTTTTGTGATGCACTATTGGCACCACAACCTGGTAATATAACTTTTCAAATTAATTCAAATAATCTTGAAGGAGGACTAAGTGTTTCTGATGAAGAAGTAACAAAAACTATAATTTTGCTAGCTGAACAACTTAAAATAGTTGTGGAGCCAGGAGGAGCAGTTGCAGCTGCAGCAGCATTAAATAATAAAATTGATGTTAAAAATAAAAAAATTATAGTTATGATTTCTGGTGGTAATATCGATCTAAGTTTATTTAATAAGTTATAATGAATCAATCAAATTTAAAAAAATTACAAAATCTATTAAAAGAAAAAGATATCGATATTTTTGTCATTAATAGAAGTGATGAATATTTAAATGAGTATATTTCTCCAAATGCAGAAAGATTAAATTTTATAACAAACTTTTCTGGTTCAGCAGGAAGAGCAATTATAACACCAACAGATGCCTTCTTGTATGTTGATGGACGATATACTTTTCAAGCGAATACTCAAATTAATGCCAAAGAGATTCAGGCAAAACATTTAAATAGCTTTTGGACAGATTTAGAAAAAATTTTATTAGAAGAAGAATATAAAATTGCATTAGATCCAACTCTTCATTCAATTATAGAAATTGAAAAAGTGGAAAAAATGTTAGAGAATTCAACATCTCAACTCCAACTAATAGATAAAAATTTTGTTGATTTAATATGGGAAAATCAACCAAAAACTCAGTATACAGATATATTTGATCACCCAACAAGTTTTGCTGGTCAGGGCAGAAGTGAAAAATTAGATATTTTAAAAAAATTTTTAGATCAAAATGAAATTGATCATTACTTTGTTTCTGGGCTTGATAATATTGCTTGGCTATTAAATTTAAGAGCAGATGATATTAAATATACACCGTTGCTTTATTCTTATCTTCTAATTTCAAAAAATAATAAACACTCTTTGTATATTAAAGAGTCTTCAATGCCAGAAATTCTAAAAAAAGAAATCCAAACACTAATAAATATTAATAATATTGAAAATATCGGATCAATTTTTAATAACATTAATTCATCCGAATCAATTGGTTTAGATTTTAATTCCACTACTTTTTATTTTTTAGATCTTTTAAGAAAACAAAAAATAAATACTAAAAATTTAGCAAATCCATGTATTTTGTTAAAAGCTATCAAAAATGAAACTGAACTTGATGGGGCAAAAAAAGCACATATAAGAGATGGTGTTAGTATTACCAAATATATTTATTGGTTAAAAAATATCATGGATCCTAAATCAAATGATGAAATAAGTGTTGCAAATCATTTAGAAAATCTGCGAAGAAAAAATGAATTATTTCATTCTCTATCTTTTGATACAATATCAGCAATTGATCAAAATGCAGCCCTTCCTCATTACCGTGTTACTGAAGAAGGAAAATCATCTTTCTCAGATAATAATATTTATCTTGTTGACTCAGGAGGGCAATATTTTGATGGAACAACCGATATAACAAGAACTATAATTTTAGGTGAAGCAACAACAGAACAAAAAGATAGATTTACGAGAGTTCTTAAAGGTCATATTGCATTATCAAATCATGTTTTTGAAAAGGGAACAAAAGGAACTGATATTGATTATCTAGCAAGAAAAAGTCTACAAGAAATTAATTTAGATTATGATCATGGTACCGGTCACGGTATAGGAAGTTTTTTGAGTGTCCATGAAGCCCCACAACGTATTGCAAAAAAATCAATGTTTGATAGCGTTGAGTTGCTTCCAGGAATGATTTTATCCAATGAACCTGGATACTATAAAGAAAATGAATATGGTATAAGAACAGAAAATTTAGTCGTGATAAAAGAGAATAATGATAAGAAATTATATTTTGAAAACATCTCGTGGTGTCCAATAGATCTAGATCTCATTGAAAGAAGCATGCTTGATCAAATTGAAAGAAATTGGCTAAATAAATATCATAGAAAGGTGTATGAAAAATTGCACACGCACCTTGATAATCAAGAAAGAGATTGGCTTAAAAAGGTAACTTCTGAAGTTTAGTTAAAGCCGCCAATTATGCGGCTTTCTTATTGATATCAAATTCAGTTCTTAGGAGATACTTATCTAATTCAATTTTCCATTCTTTTCCATATTCAGATTTGAAATATTTAACTAAATCCTCATCATTATTGTAGTTTTTGTCGCTTAAATCCTCGTAAACTTTGTTAAAAAAGTTAAAAACATTAATCATTATTTATTCCTTTCAATTATAAAATAGTAATTATTCTATGCAATCAAAGTATAAAAATATGAATTTTAATATGCAAAAAATGCATATATAAATATATTAAAAATTTAAATGTACTTAAATTTTTTAATAATAATTAAAATTAATTGTTCCTGATTGACTTTGTACATTAATACTTCATAGATTCTATAATATTATAACTTTCAATGATAATAATTTTAACACAATGTTTTCCATCTAGAGTAGGGGGAATTGAAACATTGATGTATGACATTGCATTAAATTTAAGTCATAAACACAATGTAAAGGTTTTAGCTGACCAACAAGACAGTACTAAAGATTTAGAATTTGATAAAAACAATAAAAATTTTTCAATATTAAGATTTAAGGGTTTAAAATTTTTAAGAAAAAGAAATAAATTTAATCAACTTAAAAATATTTGTTCTTCAAATAAAATTCATCATATACTAAAAACTTACTTTCAAAAATAAGTGAAAACTTTAAAAAAATTGAGGTTATCTATCCAGGTGTAAAATCTACTAAGAATATTATAGAACAAGCAATAGATTTAGATGATAGTTATCCAACGTTGCTTACTCTTGCCAGACTAGAAAAAAGAAAAGGACATTCGTATATTCTTAAATCTATTTTTAATTTAAAAAAAATTTATCCAAATATTCAATATATAATTGCTGGTGAAGGTGATCAGTTAGAGAATATAAAGAAAGAAATAAAAAATTATAATCTAGAATCAAATGTGAAGTTAGTTGGAACAATAAATGAAAATCAAAAAAAATTCATTTTTTCTAAGACTGATATTATGATCATGCCGACAATAGATGAAACTCATGCAAATTCTATTGAAGGTTTTGGAATCGCCTACATTGAAGCAGCACAATATGGAATTCCTTCAATTGCCTCAAATGTTGGAGGTACTCCTGAAGCTGTATTGCATAATAAAACAGGTTTAATTATTAATAATTTTAATGAATTAGATGAATCAATTAAGAATTTAGTTGAGAACAAACAAAATAGAATTGAATTAGGACAAAATGCAAAAAATAGAGCAGAAAATGAATTAATCTGGGAAAAACAAGTAGTAAAATACAATAAGTTAATAGATGATATTCAATGACTATTTTATTTCATAACACAACTTTTGATAAAATTGATGTTTGGAAAAAAACAATAAAAAAATATTTTAAAAATGAAAAAATAATTTCTTTAAAAGATTATAAAAATTTTCATGATGTAAATTGTGCAATTATTTGGAATCTACCTGATAATATTCTTTCAAGACTAAAAAATCTCCAAGTTATTTTCTCTATGGGAGCTGGAGTAGATCACATTCTAAAACTTAAAAATTATAATAAAAAAATTCCCATAATCAGAATAAAAGATGAAGAAATGGGGGAGAGAATTGCCAATTATTCTTTAGCTCAAATACTAAATTATCAATTAAATTTTAAAATTTTTCAAAATTCTCAAATCAAACAATACTGGTCTGGAGAAAGGACACCAATTGATAATAAAAATTTAACAGTAGGTATTTTAGGTCTAGGCTTTCTTGGTAATCATATTGCAAAATTATTAAATAAATTAAATTATAATGTTATTGCATATAAAAAAAATCGAGCAAAAGTAAAAAATGTAAAAATATATACGGGTAAAAATATTATAAGTTTTATCAAAAGCTCTGATGTTATCATTTCTATTCTACCATCAACAGCTCAAACAAATAACATAATAGATAAAAAGTTTTTAAAGAATATGAAAAAAAATTCTTGTTTAATAAATATAGGCCTCCCCACGTTGCTGGTGTAACAGCTAAAGAGCCATCTGTTAAATATATGTACTCCAAATATAAAAAACTAAAAAAAAATAAAAATATAAAATCAGATGTTAATCCATCTGATGGATATTAATTAACATCAAAATAATTTTCTAAAATTCTAAAATAAATATTTTCTAATTTAATAATATCTTCAACAAAAACAAATTCATCTACTTTATGAAGAGTTTGATTTCTAAGACCTAACTCTACTACTTCACAATAGTTCTTTATATATCTTGCATCAGAAGTACCACCATCGGTTGCTTGCTCAGGTGGGCTATTTCTGCCTGTAACATCAGAAATTGATTTTGAAATAATATTATATAAATCACCGGCTTTATTCAAAAATGACTCAGCTGTTGCATCATATGTATAAGTGCAACTAGCGTTTTCCAGTTTAGAGAAAATCTTTTCTATTTTATTATCAATCCATTTTATAAGTGAGTCAGATGAGTGCATATCATTAAATCTAATATTAACTGTTGCTTTAGCTAATTCTGGAATTACGTTTTGAACAGGATTGCCAATATCTATAGTAGCAATTTGAACTGATGTTGGTAAAAAATTTTCATTACCTTCATCTAGCGGCTCTTCTAATATACTATTTAATAAATTCACTAAGTGATGTGAAGAATTTTCAGCTAAGTGAGAATTCGCCGTATGTCCTTGAATCCCTTTTACCTGAAAAAAGAAACTAACTGATCCTCTTCTTCCAATTTTTACTTTATCGCCGACCTCATTTTTAGAAGTTGGTTCACCAACAAGACAATGATCAAATTTATAATTTTGTTTACTTGCCCATTCTAGAATTCTTGGTGTGCCGTTTACAGAATCTCTTTCTTCATCTCCTGTAATAATAAATGAAATCTTACCTGGAATATTTTTATATTTATCTACAAATCTTTTAGCGGCACTGATGAAACAAGCAACACTGCTTTTCATATCTTCACTACCTCTTCCATAAAGTTTACCATCATCTATTTTTGCTGAAAAAGGAGGATATTTCCAAGAACTTTCATTTCCTACTGGAACTACATCTGTGTGACCAGCATAAGCAAAATGCTTTCCTTCATTTCCTATCGTTGCAAATAAATTTTTTACTTCATAAGAATTGTTTCCAGAGAAAATTAACGGATGACAGTCACATCCTATAGCACTTAGATGATTTTCAACGACTGTTAAAGCGCCCTCATCTTTTGGAGTTACACTTGCACATTTAACTAAGGATTGTGTAAGAGTAACTGGATCAAAATTAATTTCTGACATTAATCTCTTAAAAGATCATTGATTGATGTTTTGCTTCTAGTTTTTTCATCAACTCTTTTAACAATAACTGCACAGTATAAAGAAGGATTAATATCTCCTTCTTTTTTTCCTGGTAATGTACCTGGTACCACAACTGAATACGCTGGAACTTTTCCCATATGAATTTCCCCAGTTGATCGATCGACTATTTGGATTTGCTTGAAGAGGTTCAAGTACACCGCCAATACCAGCGCCTCCAGAAATATGACAGTTTTTACCTATTTGTGCACATGATCCAACTGTTGCCCAAGTATCAATCATTGTTCCTTCGTCAACATATGCACCAAGATTTACAAAAGAAGGCATTAAAACAACACCTTTAGCAATAAATGCAGATTTTCTTACAACAGCGTCTGGTACATATCGAAATCCTGCTTTCAGATGATCATCTTTAGTCCAATTTGCAGTTTTACTTTCTACTTTGTCAAACCAAGTAGCATGCGATGCTTTAATGATTTCATTATCATTTAATCTGAAACTTAAAAGAATTGCCTTTTTAATCCATTGATTAACTTGCCATTCATTATTAATTTTTTCACAAACCCTTAAGCTTCCACTATCAAGTTTGTTTAAAGTTTCATCTACTGCATTTCTAATATCACCTGCAGTATTGACATTAATATTATCTCTCTCCTCAAAGGCATCATTTATAATTCTTTCCAGATCACTCATATTTTACCCTCATTTACATCTTTTAAAAATAAACTCAAATCTCTTGTTTGAAAATCTAAATATTCTTTAGATGCTTCAATATCATCGGAAAAATTTTCATAACCAGCATCAACCCAGACAGGTGTAAAACCAACTTTTTTTGCTGGAACTAAATTCTTTGCAATATCATCAAACATTGCGGATTTATTTGCTTCGATATCAAATAAGTCGATAATTTTTTCATAGGGAGAAATTTCTGGCTTAGGAATATAATCAGCCATTTTAATATCATATATTTCATCAAAAAAGTTTGTTAGATTTATTTTCTCTAACACATCTAAGACATGTTGCTTATTAGCATTTGTATAAATAATTTTTCTTCCCTCAAGTTTATATAATTCATCATTAAGATTTTGATTTGGACCAACAATTGAGTAATCTAACTTATGAACTTCTTCTAAAAAATAATCAGGATCTACACCATGATTATCCATCATACCTCTTAATGTAGTGCCATGTTGCTTGTAATATTTTGCTTGTAGTTTTTTTGCTTCAGCTAATTCCATATTTAAATTTTTAGCTACAAACTCACCCATTAACTTATGTACTTGCTGAAAAATTCCACTGTCTGCAGAGTACAGTGTGTTATCTAGATCAAATATCCAGGTATTGATGTTATCTTTAAAGCTCATTTAATTACTTGTTATTTGTGTACCAATTCCATGTTCAGTGAATAACTCTAATATTACTGAATGAGGAATTCTTCCATCTAAAATAGTAGATTTTTTAACACCTTTTTTCATTGCATCAATACATGTATTAATTTTCGGCTTCATACCTCCAGAAATATATTCTTTATTAGCAATATTTTTAGCTTCTTCTAAAGTTATTGATGATATTAATTTTTCATCTTTGTCTAAAATTCCAGGTACATCGGTTAGTAATAATAATTTACTTGCCTGTAACTCACCTGCTATAAAACCCGCAACAGTGTCAGCATTAATATTATATGTAAAATTATTTTCATCCTTACCTAAAGGAGATATGACAGGTATTTGACCATTTTTTATAAAGCTAGTTAGCATATCTTTGTTTAATTTTTTTGGTTGTCCAACAAAACCAATATCAACTATTTTTTCAATATTTGAATCACTGTCTTTAATTTCCACATTCAATTTAGTTGCAGTGACTAAGTTATCATTACCAGATACTCCTATCGCTTTTCCTCCAGAGGCACTTATAGATTCTACTATTTCTGAATTGATATCCTTAGATAAAACTTCCTCAACTACCTTAATTGTTTCTTTATCAGTAACTCGTAATCCTTCAACAAATTGTGTTGATATATTTTTTGATTTAAGTCTCTCACCAATTTGAGGTCCTCCACCATGAATAATAATTGGTGACACACCTACTTCTTTTAATAACCCAATATCTCTTGAAAAACTCTCAGACAGTTTTTTATCTCCCATTGCATGTCCACCGTATTTTATTACAATGGTATCACCACTATGTTCTCGAATGTATGGAAGAGCTTCAACTAAGGTTGAGGCTTTATGAATAAAATAAGCCTGATCACTCTCTGATAAAAAATCAAATTTCATATTTATTGTGATAACCCGTATATAGATCTTTGAATCTCTGTAATACCATTATTTTTTTTGGTCTCAGATTGATATATTTTCGTAAATGATTTTTCATAATTTTGCATTAAACTTAAAATTGATTTTTTTTGATATTCTAAATAGTTATTAGATATTTTATCTATTTTAGTTAAAATTATTGAAAATTTTCTTGAACAATCACTCAATAAATCCAACATATCAATATCAGAATTTTTGATACCAACTTTTGAGTCAATGAGTAAAAAAACATGATCAAGTGTATCTCTATTTTCTATATATTCTTCAATCAAGGTCATTAAGTTTTCTCGTGCAACTTTTGATACTTTGGCAAAACCATAACCGGGTAAATCAATCATATTTATTTTTTCACTAATTAAAAAAACATTTATAGCCTGAGTTCTTCCTGGAGTTTTACTAGTTTTCGCTAGTTTTTTTGTTTTAGTTAACGAATTTATTAAACTAGATTTTCCAACATTAGATCTACCTATAAAACAACATTCTTTTTTTATATCTGAATAAGGAATGTCTTTAAATGACTGAAAGGAACCTAAAAACTTATTATTATTAAAAAAGTTATTTAAATTTTTATTTAAGCTAGCCATTTTTGGCTAAAATTCTTCTTTGAATATACCATTGCTGCGCAATTGATAAAATATTGTTCACTGACCAATATAAAACTAAACCAGCTGCAAAACCAGCTAGTACAAAAGTAAATACAAATGGAAGTAATGCAAAAATTCTAGCCTGTGTTGGATCAGCGGGAGCAGGATTTAGTTTTTGTTGTAACCACATAGTGAACCCCATAATGATAGGAAGAATACCAATATCAATTATTGAAAGTATAGGTGGCACATCCCAAGGAACTAATCCAAATATTGTCATTAAGCCTAATGGGTCTGGCGCAGATAGATCATGAATCCATCCATAAAAAGGAGCGTGATACATCTCTATCGTAACAAACAACACTTTATACAAAGAGAAGAAAATTGGTATTTGTACTAAAATTGGTAGACAACCCGCAACAGGATTAGCTCCCTCTCTTTTATACAAGGCCATTAGTTCTTGCTGCATTTTTTGTCTGTCATTTGGATATGTTTCTTTTAATCTTTGCATATCAGGCTGAAGTTTTTTCATCTTTGCCATAGATTTAAAAGATGCTTGTGCCAGTGGGAATAAAATTAAACGCATTAAAATGGTAAAGGCAATTATTGCTAGACCAAAATTACCTGCATAACCAAAAAACCAATTAATGGCATATGAAACAGGTTTAGTTAAAAAACTAAACCAGCCCCAGTCAATTGCATCAGTAAATCTTGGTATAGAGAGATTTTCGTCATAAGCACTTAAGACATTTAATTTTTTTGCACCCACAAATAATTTTCCGCCGTAAGATATATTTTCACCCGAGTTAATTTTATATATCTGACCAACATAACCTGCCCTATAGCTATCACGTCCATTATTTCCGTATCTATAATTGACGTTAATGGATTGGTCAGCATCAGGAATTAAAGCAGACATCCAATATTTGTCTGTAAAACCTAACCAACCTCCTTGTGTTTTATTATCGCAAAACTCTTTTTTTGTTTGCATTGATGAATTACAATCATCGGCAATATCATCATAATTTTTTTCCAATAATTCGTCGTTTATTAGACTAATTAAACCCTCGTGAAGTATAAAAAAATTAATTGTATCTGGTGTGTTTATTCTTTTGATTAATCTGTATGGAAAAACTTCAATATCTTCACCACTGTTATTTTCTATTTCCTGTGTAATTGTAAACATATACTCATCATCAACTTGATAGTTGATTTTGAAAGTTATATTTTTATTATTCGTCCAACTAAGTGTAACAGGGCTTGAGGGGCTTAGAGTGGTAGAGTTAGTTTTCCAATTTGTTTCTAAATTAGGTAATTCAATGTTAGAATTTTTTAGCTCTTTCCAACCTGTTTCAATATAATATGGATTAGCAGTCCCATCTGGTAACAAAAGCTGGATATTATTCGAATCAGGTTCTAAGCTAGTTTTATATTTTGATAATATGAGGTCATCTAAAATTGCTCCTTTTAAATTTATAGAACCTTTAATAGATGCATTTTCAAAAATAACTCTGTCGGTTTGAATTAAAGCTTCATCTCTACTTTGTATTTCTGAAACAACTTGGCTGCTTTGTCCGTCAATGGATGTTGCAGGCTCTAATACTTCATCTTCTTCAAAGGATGTTGTTTGAATTGGTTGAGTTGGAAATAATAATTGAAAAAAAATAATTATCGCAATTGAAATACCAATAGCCAAATATAAATTTCTTTGCTCGTTCATTTATTTAACTCAGATTTTTTTGGTACTGGATCAAATCCGTGGGAACCCCAGGGATGACATTTTGAAATTCTTTTCACCGATAAAATTGATCCTTTAAATAACCCATGTTCCTTTAATGCTTTAATAGAATACTCAGAACAGGTTGGTAAATACCGACAATTCTGCCCAAGTATTGGGGAAATCAATAACTGGTATAATCTAATTATTATGATTAAAGGTAATGAAATATATTTACTAACCATTTATCTTTCCCTTAAGTTCTAATAAAAGTTTATCAAATTTCTCTTCGAGCAATGACGTTTTAGCTATTAACACATAATATGAATTAATTTTACCATTAATAATAATTTTTCTAGCTAATTCTCTCATTATTCTCTTTGCTCTATTTCTTTTTACTGCGTTGCCAATTTTTTTGGAAGCTGTGTATCCTACACCTATAGAATTTTCTAGATCTTGATTGTGTAAAATTTGGATATTCATATTTTTACCTTTTATAAATTCTCCCTGGTTTCGTATCATAACGAAAGTCGATCTTTTCTTAATTGTAAATAATGTTTGGGCCATTTGGCCTTTTTAAGCGCTTAATTGAGCTCTTCCTTTTGCACGTCTTCTATTAATGATTTGACGACCTGCTTTAGTTGCCATTCTAGCCCTAAAACCGTGTCTTCTTTTTCTAATTACTCTACTAGGTTGGTAAGTGCGTTTCATAATAAATCTCTGGGCCTAATACGAATTCATTATATATAAGTCAAATATTTACTTATGTAATCGATGAAAATTTTCAGAAAAGCTAGTGAATTAGAGCCAAATTTAGTTTCAATCAAAGACAAGGGTCAGTCTATTGGTTTAGTTTTAACAATGGGAAACTTACACGATGGACATTTATCTCTCATTAGAGAAGCACAATTACATAACGAATTTGTGATCTGTTCAATATTTATTAATCCTACTCAATTTAACAATGAAAATGATTTCAATTCTTATCCAAAGACAATTGATGAAGATATTTCTAAATTAGAAAATATTGGTTGTAATGCACTCTTCTTACCTGACATTCAAGAGATATACCCTAAAGGATTGGCAAAGAAAAAAATTGTAAACAATTTTAGAAATATTTTATGTGATAAATTTCGACCTGGCCATTTTGATGGAGTTACTACTGTTGTGGATCTTTTTTTTAATATGATTAAACCAACGAATAGTTATTTTGGTGAGAAGGATTTTCAGCAAGTAAAAATAATACAAGATTTAGTAAAAATTAATCATCACAATATTAAAATAATTCAATGCCCATCTGTACGAGATAAAACAGGTATGAGTTTATCTTCAAGGAACTCTAAATTTTCTAATGATCAATTAAAAATTTTTGATGTATTAGGAAATAAAATTAAAGAACATATTAATCTGTTAAAACAAAATGAAATTAATAATTTAGATCAATTAAAAATAGAGCTTCTTCAAAATAATATAAATAAAATTGACTATTTAGAGATAAGAAATGAAAATAATTTAGAAATAACAAAAAATTATTCTGAAGCTAGATTATTTATTGCTTTATATATTGGTGAAATTAGAATTATTGATAATTTTAAATTATATTAAGGTATTAACCAATTATATTCTGGTTCATTATTTTTAAATGTTAATTTTAATCTACGATGACCTGAAATTTCTAAATAAAGCCAATCAATTTCATTAATTTTATTTTCAACTACTGTAAAATTTTTATATCCTTTTTCACTTTCTTCATGACTTGGTTCCTTTCCGGTTAAGTGTTCAGGGATACCATCTTCTGGAAATTCAGTGATTGAGCTTGGATCTTTCAATGTTAAGTAACATTTTCTACTAAACAATCTTGTTTTGTCCCACATTTCTTTAGCTTTATCATTTTGATTATTAACCAAAGACGTTGTTTTAATTCGCATTTGAATTTTTAATTTATGATCATAAAAAACAAATTGAGAACTACTATTTTTTTTTAAATTAGGAACCTTCGGAGATCTAAAGTCTGTGTGAAAATTTAGTGTCATGCTACTGGGATCAAATTTTCTTAAGACTACAACTCTAGAATCTATTCCACCTTCACTATCAATATTACTAAAGACTGGCGTATGAAATGCGTGTTTTCTATCTTTAACTCCTCTAGTTAAATTTTTCTTTATATCCTCAAATATTTCTGCAGCATTTTCTTTTGAAGAAGTCGACATTGTTATTGTAATATAAATTGTTTTGAAGAAATAGCTAGATAATGGAAATAAATAAAATTACGAATTTATTGAATCTGGAGCATGTTAAGTTTTTAATATCTATCTTTAAAGAAAATAATATTGAAATTCGATTAGTAGGAGGATGTATACGAGATGCTCTTCTTGAAAGAGAAATCAAAGATATTGATACAGCAACAACTTTGGAGCCTCAGGATGTTTTGTCATTACTAAAAGAGAACAATATTGAATATGATGATTTTGCTATTCAATATGGATCTATAATTGCTTATCCTCATAATCGAAAAATACAAATTACAACTTTACGTGAAGATGTTAATCAAATGGGAAGACATACAAATGTAATTTACACCAACAGCTGGAAAAAAGATTCAGCCAGAAGAGATTTTACTTTCAATGCTTTATATGTTGGAAACAATAATAAACTACATGATTATTACAATGGCCAATCAGATTTAAATGAAAGTAAAATTTGTTTTATTGGTGAAATAGAGGATAGAATAAAAGAAGATTACTTAAGAATCTATCGATACTTTAGATTTAGAGGTTTATTTAATTTACCTAAAACATCTTTAAGTGATCAAAAAATTGTAGAAAAATATATTCACGAATCTTTAGCAGTGTTGACCAACGATGTAATAAGGCAAGAAATATTAAAAATGTTTAATATGTCTTTTCCTTTAAATTGTTTTTACATATCTCATCAAACGTTACAAAAATTTAAATGGGTTGAAATAGTACAAGAGCATTTCATACGAACAAAATATGAACTTGGATTAAATAAATGTCTGAATAAGATTGATAATTTAATAAATTAGTTTTTTAGTTTACAATTTTCGCACAAACCAAATATTTCTAAATTATGTTTTTTATAATTGAAGTTATTTTTTTCTGCTTGTTTTGAAAAATAAGAAATCAAATTATTTCCAGTTAGCTCAGTAACACTATCACAGTTTTCACATATCAAAAAAGATGTAGAAGTTTTTGCATTACAGCCTTCATGCTTACAAGCAACATATGAATTTCTACTTTCTATTTTATGTACTTTGCCAATTTCTATAAGCTTATCTAAAGCTCTATAAACTTGAAGAGGAGATTTAATTCCTTTTTTTTGAATATCAAAAAGGATTGTATATGCCTTAAGAGGTTCTGATGCGCTTTCTAAAATATCAAGAACTGTTTGTTGATTTTTAGTTAAGTTTAAAGTTTCTAAAGACATATTCTAGATTACCAAATTGCTATCGTTTTTGCAACTGACCCTTAATTTCAAGAGGAACCAATGAAATAATGAAAAGTATTAAAGCCACCACTATGATTGAAGGCCCTGAAGAAGTATTTATTTCTAAAGAAGCAAATAATCCAACTACTACTGATAAAATACCTGATAAGATTGCGATAACAATCATTTGTCTAGGACTGTTGCTAATGTTCCTGGCAATAGCCGCAGGAATTAAAAGTAAACCTGTAATTAATAGTGCTCCAATCATTTTAATAGACAAAGCAATTACTCCTGCCAATAAAAGGGTAAATATAAAATTAGAAACTTCCGGCCGCATACCTTCAGCAGCTGACAAATCATAATTTACAGTTGCTGAAAATAAAGATTTCCAAATAAAATATAAGATAATTAATATTATGCTTCCACCTATCCAAACTAAACCAATGTCTGCAGTTGTCACTGCAAGAATATCGCCAAATAATAATCCCATGAGATCAAATCGGATGTAAGATAAAAAACCAATCAATACTAAACCGATGGCAAGTGTTGAGTGAGCAAGAAGTCCAAGTAAAGAATCCCCAGCTAGTTTTGTTCTTTTTTGTAAGCTCACAAGAAGTAAAGCAACAACAGCTGATATTACAAACACAGAAAAAGCAATATTTAAACTAAATGAGTATGCTAATGTTACTCCTAAAAGTGCTGAGTGAGATAAGGTATCACCAAAATATGATAACCTCCTCCAGATAACTAAGCATCCAAGTGGTCCAGCAACAATAGCTATACCAACCCCTGCAACAAGTGCACGAATAAAAAAATCATCAAACATTAATTTTTAACACTCCCATCTGTCTGATGTGAATGATCATGTTCATGTTGATAGAGTGATAAGGTAGCAGCATTATGTTCTCCAAATAATTCTATGTAGGAAGAATTTTTTACTATTGATTTAGGTGATCCAGAACAACAAATGTGACCATTTAAACAAATTACATGATCTGTTGCAGACATAACAAAATGGAGATCATGAGATATAAGAAGGATGCCACAATTTAATTTGGTACAAATTTCTTTTATAAGATTGTATAGAGCTATTTCTCCATTAAAATCTACTCCCTGCACAGGTTCATCTAAAACAAGTAGATCTGGTTTTTTAGCAATTGCTCTTGCGATTAAAACTCTCTGAAATTCTCCACCAGATAAGTTATGAATCTCATTGTATATTAAATGCTGAACCCCTGTTAATTCTAGAGCTTCAATAATTTCATCTTTATTAATATGACTTGTTAGATTCATAAAATCTATAACTCGAAGTGGCATAGTCCAATCGATACTAATTTTTTGCGGAACATATGCCATTTTTGTTGAATAATTTTCAATTGAACCTTCATCTGATTTTAGAATATTAAGTGCCATTTTAGCGGTAGTTGTTTTTCCTGAGCCATTTGGGCCAATCAAGGTTACAATTTTGCCCTTATGAATTTCAAGAGAGATACCTTTTACAATCCATTTTGAGGATTTTTGGACACCGCAATCTTTTAATCTTACCAATAAATTATTATTTTCGTTCATTTTTGTATTTACAATCTAAAATGTAATATTATAACATTACGTTCATTAACAGACTTAATTATTAATAGGAACATTTTTTATGAGACAAAACAACATTTTTTTGATGCTTTTGAAAGTATTTTTCTTTTCATCAATTTTAGTTGCAACTTCAGCTGTAAGAGCAGAATTAAAAGTTGTAACTACAATTAAACCACTTCATTCACTAATTGCGAATGTAATGGATGGTGTAGGTGAGCCAGCACTTATAATTGAAGGAAGTACTTCCCCCCATAGCTTTACATTAAAACCTTCTCATGCCAAACTTTTAGAAGAAGCAGATATCATATTCTGGGTTGGTGAAAGTATAGAAACGTTCATGGAAAGACCTCTTGAGTCAATTGTCAAAAATGCAGAAGTTGTAGAGTTCATGGAAGTTGAAAGTATTAATAAATTGAAGTTTAGAGAAGAATCGATTTTTGAAGATCACGATGACCATGATGACCATGACGACCATGATGATCATGACGACCATGATGATCACAGTGGACACGATCACCACGGTCATGCACATGGTGAATTCGATGCTCACATTTGGCTAGATCCAATGAATGCTAAAGAAATGGTTCATGAAATTGCTCATGAGTTAGGTGATTTAGATCCAGCAAATAAGAATAAATATGAAGCTAATGCACAAGCTACAATCCAAGCGCTAGATCAATTAGTTAACGATATTGAAAAAGGAATAAATAAAGATGCAAAGTTTGTTGTCTTCCATGATGCTTATCAATACTTTGAAGAAAGATTTGGAGTTAGGGCTGCTGGAGCACTTACTTTGAATACAGATGTTTTACCTGGTGCTAAACAGATTGCTGATATTCAAGATGTAATTAAGGACAGAGGAATAAAATGTATTTTTTCTGAACCTCAGTTTAATCCAAAGATAATTACAACAATAGCTGAAGACATGAATATCAAAACAGGAGTTTTTGATCCTCTAGGTGCTAATATTGACTCAAATAAAGATCTTTACTTTACGTTGATTAGTAATCTCGGGGACGAGCTTAAAGGCTGTTAATTTTTAACATTTAAATAAATTCCACCTTGTATTTAGGTGGAATTTATAGAACTAATTATAAGGAAATTGATATGGAAAATACTTCTCAGGTTCCAGTTACGGTTTTAACAGGGTTTCTTGGAGCTGGAAAAACAACACTTTTAAATCGAATTTTAACTGAACAGCATGGACGGAAATACGCTGTCATTGTTAATGAATTTGGTGAGCAAGGTATTGATAACGATCTTGTTGTTGATGCTGATGAAGAAGTATTTGAAATGAACAATGGGTGCATTTGTTGCACTGTTAGAGGTGATTTAATTAGGATTCTTAGTGGTTTAATGAAACGTGCTGACAAACTAGATGCAATTATAGTTGAAACAACTGGTTTAGCTGATCCAGCCCCAGTTGCTCAGACATTTTTTGTTGATCAAGATGTTGCTGATAGAACAAAATTAGATGCAATTGTTACAGTTGCTGATGCTGTTCATCTCAGTTCTCAATTAGTCGATCATCATGAAGCAGAAGAGCAAATTGCTTTTGCTGATGTAATTTTGTTAAATAAAGTTGAGCTTGTTGAAGATAATGACATTGTGAAAGTTAATGATCGTATTAGAAAAATAAATCCTTTTGCAAAGATTATTAAAACAACACGTTGTGATGCACCTCTTGATGAAATCGTAGGCTTAAATGCATTTAGTCTAGATAGAGTATTAGATATTGAACCTGACTTTCTTGAATCAGATCATGATCATGAACATGATGATGATGTTACTAGTCTATCCTTTGTATCTGATACACCATTAGATATGGATAAGTTTCAAGATTGGTTTGGAAATTTACTGAGGACTAAGGGTCAGGATATTCTTCGATCAAAAGGAATTTTGAACTTTAAAGGTGAAGAAGAGCGATATGTATTTCAAGGAGTGCATATGCTTATGGATGCTTCACCAATGGGACCTTGGCCTAAAGGAAAAGATAGAAGTTCTCGAGTAGTATTTATTGGTCGTGATCTTGATAATATGAATCTTAAGGAAGGCTTTGAAAATTGTAAATCAGCATGAACGCTGATTTAGAAAAACTTCAAGAATCAAATAAAACTGAACTTGAAAGAAGAGGTTTGATTTTTAATATTGGAGCCCCAGCTACAGAATCGGTTACAATTCGTGATCAAATAGCGGTAGGATTTGGAGACGGCACTGTAAGATTTTTTCAATCTGGATCTGATCCTAAAACTGTTAAAGCACATAAGGGTGTAGTGTTGAGTATGACAAATTATGAAGATCATGTGTTAACGGGAGGAGACGATGGACGTTTTCTAAAAATATCATCTGATGGAAATATTGAAGAAATTTTTAATTTTGGTTCAAAGTGGGTTGACTGTGTAGCTTCCCACAAAGATACTAAAGTTTGTTCATCAGGAAAGACTGTTTATATTTGGACAAAAAACAAAGATAAACCACAAACTTTAGAGCATCAAAGTACTGTTGCTGGATTAGCATTTGATAATAAAGGTAAGCGTCTTGCGGTTTCAAGATACGGGGGAGTAACAGTGTGGAAACTAAATAATAATAAATGGACAGCATCAAATTTTACCTGGAAAGGATCGCATGGAACTGTAACGTTTAGCCCAGATACAAAATATATTGTAACTGCAATGCAAGAAAATCAAATTCATGGTTGGCGCATAAACGACAAAGCGGACTTAGCAATGAGAGGTTATCCATCAAAAATTAAAAGTTTTACTTGGGTTGGTGATACGCCGTATTTGGTAACATCTGGATCCAGTGATGCAGTTTGCTGGCCATTTGACGGTAAAGAAGGACCAATGGGGAGAAAGCCAATTGTTGTTGCAAACGGTGGTAAAGAACTTGCAACATTTGTTAAAGCACTGGATGGAGAAAAAGCTGTTTTCACCGGTTTTACAGATGGATCAGTTTTATTAGCAGAAATTGATGAAAGCAAAAAACCAATTATGATCAGAAGTTCAACAGGTTCAGAAGTTTCAACAATAGCTATATCTAGTGATAACTCACAAATATTAATTGGCGATATGAAAGGTTCTATTCTTTTATCATCTTTATGGGCAGACAATTAAAGGAAAAAATATGTTTAATCGTAAAACTCAAAATGTTGAAAAAATAAGAAATCTTAAACATTTAATTTCCGAGAAATATAAATTACCTGAAAATACTATAATAAGTATTGCTGAGCTCAGTTGTCATGAGCCAGATTGCCCACCAATTGAAACTGTAATTACTGCAAGAAATGAAGACGGCTCAATGAATAATTGGCGAGTCGCAAAATCAATAGAAGAAATAGATGAGTCAGATATTAATAATCTGACAAATCACACTCATTAAATTATTAAATTTAAAATAATTTATTAACAGCAATCTCCACCTTCACAAGTGCAACAACAGCTGCAGCTGCAACCACACTTTGGCGGGTTTGGATTTTGATTTTTCATAATGATACCTATATCTATATCTGAATAATTTTTAAACAAATTTATGAGAAAAATAATAGAAATTAAAGAGTGTATGAAGACTTTTGAGGGTGACGGGATACCTGTAACGAGAGCTTTCCCTGTCCCTGGTATGAGAGAAAATGATCCATTTCTTCTTTTTGATCATTTCGGCCCAATTAATTATGAGCCAGGAGGAGCAACTGGCGTACCTGCGCATCCTCATTGTGGATTTGAGGCAATTACTTACATGCTTGGTGGTGAGGTAGAACACAGAGACTCATTTGGTGGACAAGCAAAAATTGAAACTGGTGATGTACAATGGATGACAACTGGAT
>LUMS01000182.1_pt1 | contig 24373 bp, 27 predicted proteins | sample 729711 | NCBI WGS metagenome assembly LUMS01 (sample SAMN03860298, study PRJNA289734) | marine metagenome | biome: seawater column; feature: ocean; material: water; isolation source: Red Sea water column Station 192 - depth 25m | place: Saudi Arabia: Red Sea | collected 2011-10-15 | depth 25 m | reverse complement strand
AATTAGAAGTTTAGGAGTTAAATTAAAATTAAATGCAAATGTTTCAGTTATAAAAAATAAAAAAATTATTTTAGTTGATGACTCTCTTGTAAGAGGAACTACATCATCAAAGATTGTAAAAATGTTGTATGATAATGGTGCTAAGGAGATACATGTTAGGATAGCTAGTCCAGAAATAAAATACCCCGATTTTTATGGAGTTGATACACCTACAAAAAAAGAACTATTAGCAGCAAATAAATCAGTAGATGAAATAAAAGAATTTATAAAAGCAAAATCACTTAAATTTTTAACTTTAGATGGCTTATATCGAGGAATGGGTTTTGATAAGAGAAATGATGCTTATCCACAATTAACTGATCATCATTTTACTGGTGATTATCCAGTAAAAATAATTGATGAACTTGGAGAAGATAAAGTTACACAATTATCATTATTAAGTACTGGGTCGAGTAATTAATGAAAAAAGTAAATTTTACTGAAATGAAAAATGGTTCAAAAGAAGATTATGAATTATTAGAAAAGTATGAAAAAAATTTTGAGCGTAAAACTGCAGATAGACTACTTAAATATCTTGCAAGTCAAACGACAACTCTTGAAGGCTATCAAATAACTAGATTAGAACATTCTTTGCAAGCAGCAACAAGAGCGTACAAAAATGGAGAAAGTGAAGAGATGGTTGTAGCAACTTTACTTCATGACATAGGAGATGACTTAGCGCCTATGAATCATTCTCAATATGCGGCTTCAATAATCAGACCATATGTTTCAGAAAAAACATATTGGATAATACTTCATCATGGTCTTTTTCAAACCTATTACAGTGCTCATCATTTAGGAGGAGATAGAAACGCTAGGGATAAATTCAAAGATCACAAATATTATCAAGATACAGTTGATTTTTGTGAAAAATATGACCAGTCTTCTTTTGATCCTAATTAAGGAAGAGAAAAGTCCGTATTTAAAGCAGCATAAAGACAATCCTGTAAATTGGTTTGCTTGGAATAAAGAAAGTTTAGAACAGGCAAAAAAAGAAAAAAAACCAATATTTCTTAGTGTTGGATATGCGAGCTGTCATTGGTGTCATGTGATGGCTCATGAAAGTTTTGAAGATGATCAAACAGCTAAAATAATGAATGAAAAATTTATAAATATTAAAGTTGATAGAGAAGAAAGACCTGATTTAGATTATGTTTTTCAAAGAAGTTTATCTATTTTAACAGGAACCCAAGGAGGTTGGCCTTTATCGATGTTTCTTGATGAAAATGGAGTTCCTTTTACTGGTGGAACTTATTTCCCACCAAAAGAAATGCATGGAAGACCAGATTTTCAAAAAGTTCTAAATAATGTTTCTGACGTATATAATAAGAATAGAGAGAAAATTCTTGATCAAGCGCCCCAAATGCAAGAAATATTTGGTAAAATTAATCAAAGATCAGCAGTATTAAATCAACCTTTAGAACCGTTTTTAGAAAAAATTATACAGCACCTTGATAAAGATAATGGAAGTTTCAAGGGAGCTCCTAAGTTTCCCCAATTTTATTTATTTGATGCAATGTTTTATTTTTATTTAAAAACAGGAAAAGAAGAATACTTTAAACCTGTTGAAACTTTACTTTACAATATTTCTTCAAAAGGAATGTATGATCATCTAGCTGGAGGTATAGCAAGATACACTGTTGATGAAAATTGGATCATCCCTCACTTCGAAAAAATGCTTTATGATAATATTCAATATATAGGATTGTTAAATAAGTTCTTTCAAAAAACTAATAATCTTTATTATAAAGGAAAGTTAGAGCAAACCATAAATTTTATCAATTCAGAATTTAAAAATGATTTTGATCTTTATGGGTCTGCATATGATGCCGATAGCGATGGTGTTGAAGGAAAATATTATGTATGGAATTATGCAGAACTAAAAAATACTCTGGGTTCTAAATTTAATTTATTTGCAAAAAAATATAATTTAACTGAAGAGGGAAATTTTGAAGGTAATAATATTTTAATAGAAACTCATAATAAACTTTCCGATGATGAGATTAAAGAAATCTCAAACACAGAAAAAACGTTATTAGATCAAAGAAATAAACGTACTAAACCATTATTTGATGATAAATCTCAAACTGATCAAAATTGTTTTTTATTAGAAACTCTTCTTCTTTCATCGCTAGTAACTGATAATGAAGAACTAAAACAAAATACTCTTGTTAGTATAAAGATATTGGAAAAATATTTGTCAGATAAAATTTTCCATTGCTATCAAGACACGGAGATTGACGCTTTTTTGGAAGATTACGTATACTATGCTAGTCTTTTGATAACTATTTATGAATTAGATGGTGACGTTAAATACATCGAAAAAGCAAAAGATATTTTAATAAAAACCTGGGAATACTTCTTTGATAAAAAATCAGGCTTAATGCAGAAAAATAAAATATTAGACAATGATCTATTTGTACAACCAGTAGATCTAAATGATAATAATATACCAAATGGAAATAGCGTATATTTAAACTTATGTAATAAAATATATATTATAACTAGCGATAAAATATGGTTTGAAAAAATTGATATTTTAAAAAAGAGTTTCCACCAAGTTTTAAACTCAAACTTTGCACAAATGTTTAGTTTTGTAAAATCATTGGATATTTGTAATGAAAGTATATCTTTTACAATTCATGGAAAGCAAAATTTAGATCCTAATATAAAAAAGTATTTGCAAAAAAAATTTTTTACTAGAGCTACATTTAAATATCTAGATAATGAAGTAAAAGAGGCAAAAATTGTTATATGTAAAAATCAAACTTGCTCTAACAAATTAAGTAATATAAAGGAAATTGAAGATTATCTAAAAAGAAACAATATAAGCTAATGATAGAAACAAAGGAACAAATAATAGAACATTTTAAGTCAGGCTCAAAGGATAAATCTAATTTGAAGATTGGAGTTGAGCATGAAAAATTTATTTTTGATAAAAAAACAAATACGAGAATTGATTATTCCAAAATCAAGAAAATGTTTGAAAATTTATATGAGTTTGGCTGGAAACCTATTTTTGAGGAAAAAAATCCAATAGCGTTAACTAAGAATGGTAAAAGTATTACTTTAGAGCCTGGTAATCAAATAGAGCTATCTGGAGCAAAATTAAATAATATTCACGAAGCTTGTGCTGAATCTCATGAATATTTATTTGAGTTAAATCAGGTAATTGAAAAATTAGATTTTAAAATAGTAAGCGCTGGATATGATCCTATATCTAAACTTGAGGATATACCTAATAATCCAAAAAAAAGGTATGAGGTTATGACCAAAGATATGCCTGTTGGAGGAAAACTAAGTTTGGATATGATGTATAAAACTGCAGGTACGCAATTAAATTTAGATTATACCTCAGAAGAAGATTTTATAAAAAAATTTAAGTTGGCAAATAATTTAGTTCCAATATCTATCGGACTTTTTGCAAATTCCTCTATAGTTGAAAAAAGTAATAGTGGATACTTATCTTACAGATCTAAAGTTTGGCAAGAAACATCTAGAGGTGGATTGCCTGAGTTTTTTTTAAAAGATGTAAATTTTGAAAAATATGCAGATTATATTATGAATTATCCAATCTTATTTTTACAAAGTGAAGGTAATTATATATCTGGAAAAAAATATTTATTTAAAAACTTTATGAATGGAGAAATTAAAGAAATTGGAAATAAAATTCCTAGTACTAATGATCTTGATACACATTTAGGAACAATATTTACAGAGAACAGATTAAAACAATATATCGAATTAAGATCAATGGATGCGTGCGGATGGGAATGTTTATGTGCTGGTCCTGCCCTATTCACTGGATTACTTTATGGAAATCTTGAAGAAGCTTTAGATTTAATTAAAAATTGGGAAGCTAATGAAGTGCTTTCAGCTTATAAAAATGCCCCTAAAAACGGCTTGAAAACTAATTTGATGGGCAAGGATATTTCGTATTGGGCAGAGAGACTATTAGACATATCAAAATCAGGATTAAAAAAGAGAGACTTTTTAAATAGAAAAAAATTAAGTGAAGCAAAGTTTTTAGATCACTTAGAAAAAATTGTAAAAAATAAAAAAACAAATGCTGATAATATAATAAGTAAGTATTCAAATTCCGAAAATTTGAATGATTTATATGACCAATAAAATTGTTGCTATACAAGGTGATAATTTAAAAAAAATAAATATCAAAACAGATACTACTATTTTTTTAGCTAATGAAGCTCAAAACAAGGGTTATAAATTATTTTATTATTATCCAGAAAATTTATCGAATATAAGAGGAAAAACTGTAAGTGAAGGATATTTTATTAAAATTGATTATTCAAAAAAGAAATTTTATAAAATTCTAAAAAAATCAAAATTAGACTTATCCTTTGCAAAATATATTTTAATCAGACAGGATCCACCTTTTAACTTGGAATATATTTCTACAACATTAATGTTAGATAGAATCAAAGATAAAACAAAAATTATTAATGATCCTACTTCAGTAAGAAATATTTCAGAAAAATTTTATTCTTTAAATTTTAAAAATTATATGGCGGATACAATATTTACTAAAGATTTGATTGAAATTAAAAAATTTTTCAAAAAACATAAAAAGATAATAATTAAACCTATTCATAGCTATGGTGGCAATGATATAAATCTTATTTCAGGGAAGCTTAATTTACTTAAAATAAAACAAATATTGAAAAAACACGGTCACATTATGTGTCAAAAATTTTTAAATAAAATTAAGTTTGGAGATAAAAGAGTTTTTATTATAAATGGTAAGGTTTGCGGAGCTATATCTAGAGTTCCAAAATCAGGATCAATATTGAGCAATATGAGCAAAGGTGCAAAACCTAAAATCGCATTTTTAAGTAATAAAGAGCTAAAAATTTCAAATATAATTGCAAAAAAAATTAAGAAAGACGGAATTTACTTTGCAGGAATAGACTTTATTGATGGAAAGTTAAATGGAGATATAAATGTAACATCACCAACAGGTATAAAAACATACTTTGATTTATCTCAGATAAACTTGGCTAAGACTTTTTGGAAAGGTTTATAGTTGAAAAACTTATCAAATCAGCAAAAAGGATCATCTCTTGCATTTATAGCTGTGATGTTTATCACACCAGATTCACTTTTTATAAGATTATCTTCTATAGATACTTGGGGATTATTGTTTTATAGAGGTGCGATACCATTTGTAGCTGTATTAATTGGACTTCTTATATTTTATAAAAAAAACTTTATTAAAGCATTTTTGAATGTTGGTTATGCTGGTATTTTTTATATTATAAGTTTTTCGATTTGTAACATCACATTTATAATTTCAATCCAAAATACAAATGTAGCAAATACATTAATAATGATTGCAATGGCACCCATGCTTTCGGCAATCCTTGGTGCAATATTTTTAAAAGAGGTTCCCGATAAGAAGACTTGGATAGCTATAGCTATTACTTTAGTAGCTGTAATATATATATTCTACGACTCTCTAGAGATGGGTAACTTATTTGGTGATCTTATGGGTATAACAACAGCTTTTGGACTCGCCACCAACGCGGTAATAATCAGGTCGGCAAAAGATAGAGATTTGCTACCTTCAGCAGTTGTTGGTAAGCTTACAGTAGCTCTATTTGCTCTCTTTTTCGTTGAAAGTTATGAGTTAGTTGAAAAAGACCTGATTTATATACCTTTAATGTGTATTTTGTGTGTAGCAATACCATTCGTTTTGGTGACGATTGCTCCAAGATTTATACCTGCCGAGGAAGTGAATCTGTTTTTTCTTCTTGAGACCATTTTAGGACCCATTTGGGTTTGGTTAGTTATCAAAGAACAGCCGAGTATAGAGACAATAATTGGTGGACTTGTAATTATATTCACTATAGCTGTTCACTCTTATCTAAAATTAAAATCTTCTTCTAAGTAAATTATTTTTCTTTTTGTCACAAATTTGTCTTGATTTAAAATTAGATCGCCCATAAACACCGCTAATTTTATGAACAAAATTATAAAAAACTCTTGGGCTCTCTTTATGGGTATGGCATTTATAATGCTCGCTCATGGTTTTCAAGGTACTCTTTTAGGTGTTAGAGCAGTTAAAGAAAATTTTGGTCTATCATCGACAGGTTTTTTATTTTCTGGATATTTTGTTGGATATTTTATTGGAGCAAAAATTATACAATCATTAATTCATAGAGTTGGACATATTAGAGTATTCGCGGCTTTTGCTTCTGTCACTTCAATTGTGGTCTTGTTACACTCTATTTTTGTAAATCCTATTTCATGGTTCGTGCTTAGAATGATTTCTGGATTTAGCATGGTTTGCCTTTATACAATTGCTGAAAGCTGGTTAAATGATAGATCTACAAATAAGAATAGAGGTAGTGTTTTATCAATCTACATGATTGTTATGTATGCCTCTATGGCGATTGGAATGTTTTTCATAAACTTTAGTAAACCAGAAAACTTTCAACCTTTTATATTGATATCTTTATTTATGTCATTGTCTCTTGTTCCAATATTATTAACAAAAAGAAAGGCTCCAAACTTTAAAAAAATATCAGGTATGAAACTCAAGGAAGTTTATAAATCATCACGATAGAAGAATTGTAATTATTTATACAACATTTGGAGCAGCTTTATTTTGTTTTTTGGCGATTATTTCTTCGGGTCAAATGTATATGCCTGCAGGTTTAGCTACATCAAAATTATTTTTTTATATCTGTATAATGTGTTTTTCTTTTTGTAGTCTACCAATGTTTGCATTAATTTTTGCACACACAAATGATTTTATACCAAAAGAAAAATTTGTAGCAGCAGGAGCAGGATTACAATTTGTTTTTGGTCTTGGTGCAATTTGCGGTCCTTTTATGTGCTCATTATTTATGGAATTTTTAGGAGAAAATGGATTTTTTATTTTTTTAATTATATTTCATTCATTTATTGGTTTATTTGGAATATATAGAATGCAAATTAGAGAGTCTGGAGATAACCCAGATTCACAATTTGCACCTATGCCTCAAACGATTACTCCAGCTGGTATAGAACTTAATCCTTCAACTGAACCAATAGATGAACCAAATAATTTGAACGAATTTAAGAAAATTTAGTGTAAGTTCAAAATTATGAAAACAGCATTAATATTCTGTACAAAATTTTACTTATATTTCTTCATTGGGTGCCAGTTCAAAAAAAACAAATTTGTATTTAAAAAATAAAGGTATGGCTGAAGAAGAATTAAGAAAACTAAACTTTAAAAAATTTATTGTAATTAGACCTTCATTTTTAATTGGAAAAAGAATAGAGGAAAGATTGGGAGAAAAAATAGGTATTTTCGCCATGAAATGTATATCGCCAATTTTAGTTGGAGATTTAAAAAAATATAAATCGATAAATGCAGAAATAGTTGCCAAATCCATGATAAATATATCAAACAGTGAAATACAAAGTGGGGTATTTGAACCACCACAATTACTGGAAATTGGAAGAGAATAAATTTTTTATAAATCAATAAAATATTAAAAAAAATTATTTTAAGTGCTATAATACATTTAAAGGAGGTATCTATGGCTAAATTTTTTTTAATGGGAAATTTTACAGAGAAAGCATTCGCAGGCTTTTTAAAAGATCCAGGATCAGATAGATCTGAGGTTGCTAGAAAGTGTTCTGAAAGTGTTGGTGCTGAAATGAAATCTTACACATATTTAAGAGGACCCTATGACTTTATAGTTGAAACTCATGGCACATTTGAGCAAATGGCTGCTATAAAAATGGCTACTGAGGGAAGTGGTGCACTTAAAAATATCGCCATTTGTGAGGAAACACCAATGAATGAAATTGCAAATCATGCAACAAAAGTATCAAGTGGCTATAAAGCTCCTGGACAATAATATAACTGGTAGCTTCATTAATTATGGAGCTACCAATTTAAAATCGAAACTGTCAAAATATCTCATTCAAATAAAGTAATATTGATCTATTAAGAAAGTTATGAACAAAAGAAAATTTATAAAATTATCTATATTTGGATCATTATTATACAGTATTTTTCCATACAAAATTTCATTAGCTGAAACCAAAAAAATAATTAATCAAAATTTAACAGAAGCCCAAAAAAAAATAATGTTTGAGGAAGCAACCGAACGACCATTCTCAAGCCCTCTTAATTACGAGAAAAGAGAAGGTTTTTATCACTGTGCAAATTGTGGAGCTAAACTATTTAAGTCTAGCTCGAAATTTGATAGTGGAACTGGTTGGACATCATTTACAGAGGCGCTTCCTGGAGCTTTTAAAACTAAGGTTGATTACAGCTTTGGCATGAAAAGAATTGAATACCATTGTGCAAAATGTGGTGCTCATCACGGACATGTCTTTGAAGACGGTCCTGGATCGACAGGAAAGAGATATTGTAATAACGGCTTGTGTTTAATATTTAAGCCATCATCATAAAACGGAGGAATAATGAAGATATTGAGTATATTGAAAGGGGTTGAATTAGTTATAGCAGATTTAGAAGTAAATTTGGGAGAACAAGTGAGAAGTGCACCTACGTTATGCGCAAGATACAATGGTAAGATTATACCCTTTAGAAAACTAATTTTGTATTTAATTGCGTCAACTTAATTAAGTTTATTTACAAGAAAATATTATAAAAAATAACTATGACATTTGAATTACCAAAACTAGATTATTCTAATGAGGCTTTGTCTCCAATAATGTCACAAGAAACATTAGAATTACATCATGGAAAACATCATCAAACCTACATAACAAATCTTAACAATTTTATAGAAGATACAGACATGGCTGAAATGTCATTGGAAGATATAATTGTTAAAAGCTCAAAAGATAACTCAAAAGCTGGAATATTTAATAATGCAAGCCAGCATTGGAACCATAATCTTTTTTGGAAGTGCATGAAGCCAAAAGGTGGTGGGAATATTCCGTCAAAACTTGAGAAAAAAATTATTGAAGATTTTGGAAGTGTTGAAAAATTCAAAGATGAATTCAAACAAGCAGGTATAACTCAATTTGGATCAGGTTGGTGTTGGTTATCTTTAAATAATGATAAATTGGTCGTTACAAAAACAGCTAATGCTGCTAATCCTTTAATTGATAACTTAAAACCAATACTTGGTTGTGATGTCTGGGAACATTCATATTACATTGATTATAGAAATAGAAGACCTGAATATTTAGATAAATTTGTTGATAATCTTATAGATTGGGAATTTGTTGAATCTCAATTAATCTAATTAATCCTAGAACTTTTTGAGATAAAACAAAGTTTGAAGCAGTATGAACAAGGAAAATACAAGTAAACTCTGGAAATTTATTCAGGAAGCTGGCGATTATTTGGATGGTCAACTTCCTGATCACCCAAATCATCCAAAAGGAAGAAATCCATATGCTCATGTAGCAATATGTGTAAAAAACAAATTTAATTCTACTTATAAAGATATTCCTGATGACAAATTTGATGAAGTAATCAACTATATTAAATTTTTAAAAGAAAATCCTAGTTAATTAGATATAGTTTTTAGAAACTCTTCTACTTCACTACTTTTGGTATTCCAAGCTGTAACAAGTCTAACCGTCTTACCGCCTAATTCCTCATTGCTCATCATATATTCTTCTGAATTTAAATGCTCAACCATCTTTTTTGGCAGTTTAACAAAAACTTCATTTGCCTCAGTTGGATATTCAAGTTTAACTTGATTACTAGAAACTAAACCATCGCTTAATTTTTTTGCCATCAGATTTGCATGTCTTGCATTTTTTAACCAAACATCATTTGAGATATATCCATCTAATTGTGCAGAAACAAAACGCATTTTAGACAATAGATGACCGGATCTTTTTAACAAAAAAGGTAAATTGCCAACTAATTCCTTATTAAATATAATAATTGCTTCAGCTGCTATACATCCGTTCTTCGTTGCTCCAAAAGATAATATGTCAATTCCTGATTTCCATGTCATTTCTGCGGGAGTAACATCTAGTGAAACAAGCGCATTAGCGAACCTAGCACCATCCATATGTACTTTTAATTTTTTTTTATGTGCAATTTCAGAGATATTTCTAATTTGATCTAAAGTATAAACTTCACCAGTTTCTGTTGCTTGAGTTATGCTAACAATAGATGGTTGAGTATGATGCACAATTCCAAACCCTCCAATATTATCATTTAGCTCATCAACTGTTATTTTGCCGTCTTTACCGTTTAATGGAACAAGTTTTGCTCCACCTGTATAAAATTCAGGGGCTCCACACTCATCAACATTGATATGAGAAAATTTATGGCAATAAATATTTCCAAATGATGGAGAAATAGCAGAAAGTGCTAAAGCATTTGATGCAGTTCCTGATGCTGTGGGGTAAACAATTACATCCTTTTCGAAAATTTTAGAAAATTTTTCTTGTAACACACCTGAAATTTCATCGTTACCATACGGAGGAGCAATACCATCATTTGCTTTGATAATTGCATCCAAAACTTCTGGACAAGCTCCTGTCACATTGTCTGAAGCAAATTTTACTCTTTTGCGTTTTGTATTAATTTTTGCGTTCATTTTATTGTTTTGGAAAATAATCTTTTAAAGTACCTTCTCTATAAACATCGGCTGTACAACAATGAAGGCCTCCACCAAAAGCATATGCATCTCTCAACTCTACAGGGATAACTTCCATACCTAATTTATCTAACTGTTCAGCTTGATATTTTTCACTTTTTTCAACGCATACAGTTTTAGGGTCAAGAACTAAAACATTCATTGATAGCCATACTGAAGAGTAACAAAGTGGTGGTGGGGTATTATGAGCAGGTTGTGCAGCATCAATAATTTCCCATCCATTATCTTCAAATAATTTTCTTTGTTCTTTTGGAAGTCTTCGTTGTGGGTTATTAATAATTAACCCCTCTTTAATTGGGGTAAAGGTTGCATCAATATGAATTGGATAAGGATCGCCTGGGAAATTTACAGCATGAACTCTATGATCCTTAAAATGTCTTTTTATCCAATCAATTCCTTTTAAGTTAGTTGTAAATCCGTGTTGTACAACCAAATCCTTTCCAAATCTTAGAATATCTGCGGCATCAAATAATGGCTCTTCCTCGGTTGTGACAAAGTATTTATTTTCTGTCCATTCAAGTCTTTTAGTTACACCAATTTTATCTGATAAATAATCTTTTCTATAATCGGCATCTGTTAATCTGGGTTTTGGCGCTGACTCATGTCTCATATTTGGATCTTTATTATAATAGTCTTTTAATAATGGTCTGTAACATAGGTACTCAAACCATCTGCACCTGTAGCTCATTGTAGCTTCTAATATTTCATTTCCCACAGTTAACAAAACATCTCTAGGTGGCATGCATCCAAACATAGTTTCGGCTTTCCAGTCAGGAGTTGATGTTGGTTGATTAAAATCTAAAGGTGTTGGTCTATCAACTTTTATTCCCCTTTTTTCAAGCAAATTTGAAAAGTTATCTAATAGTTCATTAGCTTTATCGACAGTGTCCTTAGTTCTTGGACCATAAGTTCCTCGCATATCAGAGTCTTCTGGAACTTTAGCATCTAAAGCAGGTTCAGGTGCTGGAATACAAGTACCATCTGCTCTTCCAACAATTACATGTTTTAATGGATCCCATTCATTCCAACTATTAACAATCTTATTATTTTGAACCATGTAAAATTAATTTAATCCAATAAATCTTCTATTAGATTGCATTATCATACTATAATAAAAAATAGCTAAAAAAATAAAGAAGCCACCAATAATTGTATTAGTTGAAGGAATTTCATTTATTCCAAGCCATGGCAGCCAAACCCAAAATATTCCTCCTATTACTTCAGTCAAAGACAATAGCGTTAAATCAGCTGCAGGAATATGTTTAGACCCAATTGAATAAAGAATTAAGCCCATGCACACAAGTGTTCCATGAGTGGCAAATAATGCTTCATTTTTATTTGAAGATAAGAAATTTGCATCGTTATTTAAAAGCATAACATTGATATTTTTTCTTTCAAAAAAAGAAAACCAAGTAACGCGGTTATAAAAGGCATAGCAGCCAAACATAATAGAGTTACTGCTGCTGTCGTATTAGTAATTGACCAAATAAAAGTTATCATTGCTGTTCCTAAACCGACACCACCTATAATTCCAGATATCCCAATTTTAAAATAATTTTTATAAAATGAAATTCCTTCTTCCAGAAATAAGTAAACATTCAGCAATAAAAAAATAACAATGCCTCTTGCAAACAAGTATTGCCAAGGGACAGTTTCGGGTTGGTCTATATGTCTTACAACATATGGTCCAAATGACCAAAGTATGCCTGCAAATAAAACAATTGGAATAGCTACTTTAGGATTTTTTAAATCAGGCATAAATTAATTTATTTTTTATAAATTTTTAGTGATATTATTAAATAAATATGGATTTAGATATAATAAAAATTGCATCCGACACGACTAATAATAAAATATTGAAAGATTACACTCATAGATCGAAATATAAAAATAAAACTTGTGGCGATATAATTGAAATGAGAGTTAATATTAAGAAAAATATAATACAAGATATTGGGTATCAGACAAAATCCTGTGTTTACTGTCAAGCTTCTGCAAGCTTAATATCTCATAAACTTATCAAAAAAAGTAAAAATAAAATTAATTATTTATTAAAAAATCTTATCGATTATTTTGAAAATGAAATTAAACCTTTGCCAAAAAATCTAAATAAATTTAATAAATTGTTTAATAAAAAAAATATATCTAGAAAAAACTGTGTATTAATGCCATTAATTGCAATTAAGAAACTCAGCATTGATGAATAATTTAGATATTAAAAAACCTGCTATCGCTGCAATATTTTCTACTATGACAATTGGGGTTTTGTCATTGCTTACTTATAAAACACCTTATGGATTATTTTTGATTGCTTCCTTTGGTTCTACAATGGTTTTGCTTTATGGGTATCCAGAAAGTCCTTTTGCAAAACCTAAAAATATATTTTTTGGTCATTTTTTAACTTCACTTGTTGGTGTGATATTTGTGAATTTCGTTCCACTTCCGATATATATTATTATACCTGTTGCTGTTGGAATAGGTGTCGGATTAATGATTATTCTTAATGTAACCCACCCTCCTGCAGGAGGAAATCCTATAATTGTGATCATGGGGTCAGTTTCATTTGAATATTTAATTTCCCCAGTTATAAGCGGATCAATTATTGTGATAGTTTTTGGCATAATCTTGAACAAATTTATTGCTAAAAGGAATTACCCAAAATAAACACAATTTGTTTGCTAGTCCTATTTAACTTGTGCTAGTCTTTTCAAATAATAATTAATAATTCAGCTTTAAGAAGCTAGTAATAGGAGTAAAAATGAAAGTACTTTGTGTATTGTATGATGATCCAAAAGGAGGAATGCCTAAATCTTATCCTCTGTCGGATTTACCAAAATTAGAGAAATATCCAGATGGAATGACATTGCCATCGCCTAAAGGAAGAGATTTTACACCAGGCCAATTACTTGGTTGTGTTTCAGGTGAACTTGGTTTGAGAAAGTTTTTAGAGAGTAATGGACACGAATTGGTTGTTACTAACAGTAAAGATGGAGATGGATGCGAAGCGGATAAACATATTGTTGATGCTGACATTGTTATCTCTCAACCATTTTTCCCTTATTATTTAACTAAAGAAAGAATCGCTAAAGCTAAAAACCTTAAGATGGCAATAACAGCAGGAATAGGTTCTGATCACGTTGATTTACAAGCAGCAATGGATAATAAAATTGATGTTGTTGAAGTAACTTTCTGTAATTCTAGATCAGTTGCTGAACACATAGTAATGATGATTGTTTCAATGGTTAGAGATTATCACAATCAACATAGAATAGTTAATGAAGGTGGATGGAATATTGCAGATGCTGTTCAAAGAAGTTATGACGTTGAAGGAATGCATATAGGAACTGTTGCTGCTGGAAGAATAGGATTAGATGCACTTAGAAAAATGAAACCATTTGATGTTCATTTGCACTATTTTGACAGACATAAATTACCTGACAGTGTTGAAAAAGAACTAAACTTAACTTTTCATGAATCAGTGGAGTCTATGGTAAAAGTTTGCGACGTTGTTACAATTAATTGCCCACTTCATCCTGAAACTGAAAATTTGTTTGATGATGAAATGATAAGTAAAATGAAAAAAGGAGCATACATAGTTAACACTGCAAGAGGTAAAATTTGTAATCGAGATGCAATAGCTAAAGCCCTAAAAAGTGGACAGCTAAGTGGTTACGCAGGTGATGTATGGTTTCCACAGCCTGCTCCAAACGACCATGTATGGAGAACAATGCCAAATCATGGAATGACACCTCACACTTCTGGTACATCTTTATCTGCTCAAGCAAGATATGCAGATGGTGTTAGAGAAATATTAGAATGTTTCTTTGAAGGAAATGAAATTAGAAATCAATATTTGATCGTAAAAGATGGCCAATTAGCAGGAATGGGTGCGCATTCTTACAGTAAAGGGTCTGCAACTAGTGGATCAGAAGAAGCTGCTAAATATCAAAAAAAATAAAATAGATTTATTAAAGGTATGCTACTTAAATAAGTAGCTACCTTTAATACCATAGATTTAAACCCTCATTATTATATATTTTAGATATGAGGTTATTTTACTACTTTTTACTATTATTTCTTGTATCGACATCATTCTCTCATTCAAAAGATAAAGCGTATTTTGCAGGAGGTTGCTTCTGGTGCATGGAAGAATCTTTTGAAATGTTGGAAGGTGTAGAAGAAGTTATATCAGGTTACTCAGGAGGGATCACTGCAAATCCAACATATAGAGAAGTCACTTATGGAGATACTGGTCATTTTGAGGTTGTTGAAATAATTTATGACAAAGAGAAAATATCCTATAAAGAACTCTTAAAAAACTTCTGGCTTAATATTGATCCATTTGATGCTTATGGCCAGTTTTGCGATAAAGGATACAGCTACAGATCTGTAGCATTTTATGAAAACGATTATCAGAAAGATTTAATTGAGAAAGATATAAAAAGATTAGAAAAGAAATTTAAAAAGAAGGTAGTCACATATGTTAAAGAATTTGAGATTTTTTACAAAGCAGAGGATAAACATCAAGATTACTATCAAGTATATTTAGAAAATTATTTAAAATATAAGAAAGCATGCAAAAGAGAGAGAATACTTGATATTATTTGGGGATCATAATTAATGCCTGTAACAAGCAAATTTGTAGCTTTAAAAAACTATATCCCTACAGGTTTACCAAAAGAAACTGACTTTGAAATAAAAACTAAGGAGATATCTTTAGATACTAAGAACAATATATTGGTTTTAAATTTATGGATTTCAGTTGATCCTTATATGAGGGCAAGGATGACTGAAAGAAAAAACTATAAACCACCTTTTAATATTGGTGAAGAGATGGAAGGTTATGCGTTAGGAATAGTTAAAGAGTCTAAAGACAAAAATTTTAAAGAAGGAGATATTGTTTTTAGTAATTTCGGAATGAGAGATTACTTTGTTTGTAATTCCAATGATCTAAAAAAAATTGAGCCAATGAATATTCCTATACAAACATATCTGGGTCCACTTGGAATGACAGGTCATACAGCTTATATAGGACTTTTTAAACATGGTGAATTAAAACCAGGTCAAACAATCCTTGTTTCTTCAGCTGGAGGTAGTGTTGGATCTACTGTTTGTCAAATTGCAAAAAATATGGGTTGTAAAGTAATTGCAAGTACAGGATCAGATGAAAAAGTTAAATGGTTAAAAAATGATTTAAAAATTGATCATGCGTTTAACTATAAAAAAATTGAAAATCTTGTTTTGCATCTTAAAGAAGTTTGTCCTGAAGGATTTGATTTATATTTTGATAATGTAGGTGGCGATTTCTTAGAGTCAGCTATTTTTCAAATGAAGAACTTTGGAAGAATTGTAATTTGTGGAAGGATATCCCAAATGAATGCAACTAATCCTGGCTCTGGTTTAAAAAATATGGCTCATGTTCTTGTAAAAAGACTAACTATTAAAGGTTTTATAATTTTTGATCATGAAGATGATCGAGAACAGTTTGAAACCGATATGGCTAAATGGCTATTAGAAGATAAAATTAAATTTAAAGAAACTGTTTACGAGGGTATAGAAAATACGCCAAAATCATTCATTGATTTATTAGAAGGTAAAAACATAGGAAAAATGCTTGTAAAAATTTAATTAGAATTTTTATGAAATTTTTAAAGAAGTTTTATAGACCCTTTTTATTAACCTATATTTTTTTGAGTATAGCTATCAGTTTTTATCCATCATTTGATTTTTACTCACTAAAAGGTCAAATTCTTATAATTGCTGTATCTTTTTTTAATGGGATGATGGGAGTTTACGTAAAAAAATTATAAGACGTAGGGCTCGGGTCTTGCTGAGCTATTTAATACTCTTTCGACTGCGAAAACACTAATATCTATAGTTTGATAACTGCCTGTAGTTATTAATTCAGTTAGAGCTCTACCAATTCCTGGTGCTTGCATTAAACCTCTGCCAGTAAATCCTGAGGCCATGTAAACATTTTCATATTTTGGATGTTTTCCAACTACAGCATTATTATCTAATTTGTTACAATCATAATATCCAGCCCATCCACCTGTTAATTTGAGTTCTTCAAATGCTGGTATTCTTTTTGCAAGAGCAGGCCAAACTAATTCTTCAAAATCATTCCATGCAGGTTCGAGATCTTCTGCATCAAAAACTGAAATTGGAGAACCTGCTAAATATTCTTTTCCTTCTGGTCGCCAATATACTCCTGTTGTTAGATCTCCGGATAATGGCATCTCTGGAATATGTTTAGGACATTTAACTCTAAAGACTGTATGTTTTTGAGGTACTACAGGAATATCTTCAAGTAGTTCTTTAGTCCAACACCCAGCTGCAGAAATAATTGTCTTTGCATTAATTTCAGATAGGCTCTTAACTTCTCCCTTAATGAATTCTGCCCCAAGATCAATTGCTTTATGCTTTAAAGCGCTATGAAATAAAAATGGATCAATCCATCCCTCGCTCTTGTTATCAGTAAATGTTGCAGTTTCAATTCCTTCCTCATTAATGTAAGGAAAATAGTTTTTCAATTCAGAACCTTTAATATTTTTTGTACCCGCTTCACATTCTTTATGATTTTCTAAAGCTCTGTATTGCTCTTCTGCATGATCTGGTCCAAACATTAGAAGATATCCATTGGGCACCATGCTAGCTGTTGGATTTGGATTTTTTTCAGTTTTCAATAATTCTGGTATTTGAAATATAAATTCCCTTGCAAATTTTCCTAAAAGAATATTTTCTTTTTGAAAAAACTGTCGTCTAAATCCACCAAGTGATAATGGGAATGATGCAGTTTTATAAGTTGGATCCCTTTCAATGACTTTTACTTTTCTGCCTTCTTTGGACATAAAGTATGCAGTTGCAGCTCCAATTATACCACCACCTACTATTACAACATCATCCATATTAGTTTATCAAAAAAATGTTTATATTTAAAAGCAATGCAAAACAACACCATAACAAATATGGAATCATCAAGTACATGCTTAATTGACTTATATTCTTATATTTAAATACCAATAAAACAATAAATATAATTAACACAACAAGATTTAAAATTGCTAAAGAAATATTATGGAAACCAAAGAAAACAACACTCCAAGTTGTATTAAAAAAAAGATGAATGAAATATAAAAATACAATATTTAAATTTTTTGTGTTTTTATGCCACGCATTCCATATGGCTATTGTCATAAATAAATAAAGTAATGTCCATACTGGCCCAAATATCCAATCTGGTGGATTGTATTGAGGTTTAGATAAATTTGAATACCAAGGTTCTTTAAAATTTATAGTAACCAAACCTCCAATAAATGAAGCTGAAAACGTAGTAATTGCAAAGAGAATAAAAGATAAAATTTTATTTTTTAGCATTTAAGTACTATACAGCAGTTAAATATGAATAAAAAAGTAATTTGGATCACCGGCGGAAGTACAGGAATTGGCAAAGCACTTGCGTTAAAATTTGCTAATAATGGATGGACAGTTGCTATTTCTGCAAGAAGAGAAAATTTATTAAAAGAAATCGAAGATAAGCATCAAAATATTAAATCTTTTCCACTTGATGTAAATGATAAGGAAAAGTGTAAGTCTGTTTTTGAAAATATAAAAAAGGAACTTGGTGACATCGAAATTTGTTTTTTTTCTACGGGAACTTGGGATCCAAAAAAAGAAAAAGAAATTGATGTAGAGCAAATTGAAAATGTATTTAAAGTAAATTTTTTTGGAACATTAAATTGTATAAAAGCAGTTGAAACTCATTTTCGAGAAAGAGGAAAAGGTATTATTACCATTGTATCTTCGATTGCAGGATACAAAGGCTTACCTAACTCAAGTGGCTATGGACCATCCAAAGCTGCTTTAAGTAATCTTGCTGAAAGTTTACATTTTGATTTTGGAAGATATGGCGTGAGGGTTTGTTTAGTTTCTCCAGGTTTTATCAAAACACCAATGACTGATAAGAATGATTTTAAGATGCCTTTTCTAAAAACTCCAGAATTCTCGGCAGACAAAATTTATGATGGGCTTATTAATGGTTCTAATTTTGAAATACACTACCCAAAAGAATTAACTTTGATCCTTAAATTTTTAAAAATAATACCTGATCGATTATATTTTTATTTAATACGGAAATTAACTAAATTACAAAAAAAATAAAATTAATCTTTAACAAACATCACAGTCAACTCTGCAACTTTAATTCCAAATTTTGTCATCTTAGCTCTGTTGATAGCTACTCTTTCGTCTTGCATAAATATCCAATCATCAAAAGTAATTTTGATATTTTTTCCTTTCACAGGAACTAACAAAACATACTCAAATTTAAATGCTGGGCCATATGAATACCCCCTAGCCTTACCAACTACATCGCCTGCAGTTCCCTCGTAATTATGTTCATCAATTTTATCTATTACCCATTGCCTATTTTGTATTTCACCATCATTCCAAATAAATTTTTCGTCTAATATAAGTTGTTTGCCATCCCACTTACCGTCTAGGTCTGCTGAAAATTGTCTTGTAACTTTACCTGATCTGTTTTGTAGTATACCCCAAGCTTTGACGTTTCCGCTTAAATATTCTTCAATTATTAGTCTTGGTTTTTGATCTTTAAAATCTTCTGGTTTCATAGATTGATTATTTATACAGCTTGTAATTAATCCTGTGAAAATTATCAATAAAAATACTTTAAAAAATTTTTTGTTAATCATATTAAATTTTATTTTGCATGGAAAATTGAATTAAATCTATATTCTTTGATTTAAACCCAGCTTCACAATATGACAAATAAAAATGCCACATACGTTTAAATTTATTATCAAATCCATGTTTTGAAATCTCTTCCCATTTTTTTAGGAATTCATCTCTCCATATTTTTAAAGTATTGGAATAGTGAGAGCCATATGACTCGTATTTTTTAATTTCTAAACCGTTGCTACTAGATAAATCATATAATTTTCTTTTTGATGGCAAAAAACCTCCAGGAAATATGTATTTTTGTATAAAGTCTTCTTTGGTTTTATATCTGTCAAATAAACTATCATCGATTGTTATCGCTTGTATCGCGGCCCTTCCATTCTCAGATAGATTTTTTTTAATACTTTTAAAATAATTGACTAAATAATTTTGCCCAACCGCTTCTATCATTTCTATAGATGCGATAGAGTCATATTTGTCTTTTACATCTCTATAATCTTTCAAAAATATATTCACTTTTTCATTCAATCCTTTTTCAAATATTCTTTTTTTTGAAAATTCAAATTGCTCTTTAGAAATTGTTATACAATCTAATTTTACATCATAATTTTTACCCACATATTCAGCAAAGCCACCCCAGCCACAGCCAATTTCTAAAATTTTATTTCCTACGTTTGGCTTTATTAATTCTGTAAGCTTTTTATATTTATTTAGTTGAGCAGAAAATAAATCGTCTTTTTGTTTTTCAAAAATTGCACTTGAATAAGTAAGTGAAGGATCCAACCATAATGAAAAGAAATCATTTCCTAAATCATAATGTTTTGAAATATTTTTCTTACTTCTACTCTTATTATTTTTTATGAAAATACTCTTTAATTTATTAATCATTGATAAATCAAAAATACCTGAAAATTTATAGACAATTTTTATATTTTTAGCTGTTATTTCTATTAGATTAGTTAGATTATCTGTTTCAAATTCATTTCGCATGTATGCTTCTGCAAGTCCTACACTTCCCGATTTTATTATTTGAAGTGTTAAACCAGGTTTGTTAATTTTAATCTTTGCTCTTAATTGTTCACTCTCATTACCAAACTTATATATTTTGCTGTCATGATTTTGAATTTCAAGAAATCCATGCTTTATTAGTTTTAGAGAATTAAATACGATTTTATCTGACAAAAGATTAAAATTCATTTTTTTTCAAACGTAATATTATTTTTTATTTTTATGTTTTTTTTAACTAACTTAACTCCCTTTAACCATAATTTTAATGCTTCAAAATGAATTGCGGCAATAACTTTAAAGGTCATTAAAGGGTGAGAAATATAAGATATAAGCATATTTTTATTGTTAATTTCTTTTGCAACCCCATCTTGTGAAGCATATAACAATTTTCCTTCCTTATCACTTTGATCAATTATTACGGATAACATTTTTTCAGGTTTGAGGATTCTAAAATTGTATTTACTTTTCATTTCAATAAATGGTGAAACGAAAAACTTCTTCTCACAGCTATTTGTAATTATTTTTTCGTCGTTGACTTTAAATATATAAGTATGTTGCTCACCAAATGTATTTTTAACTTCATACAATATAGCTATAATTTTTGAATGATTATCATAAACGAAAAAAATACTTAATGGATTAAATACGTAACCAAATATTCTAGGATAACAAAGCAATTTTACCTTTATGTTTTCAAATTGAATGTTGTTTGATTTTAAATTTTCTATTACCCAGGCTTTTAAATCACTACCATCTCTAGGTCCGTGATCTTTGTCATAAAAACTTAAAATATTAAAACTATTGTTAGAAAAAATTTTAATTTTTTTTTGTATCAAATTAATTTCATCAAGATCTAAAAAGAGTGAGAAAACGTTGTATTTAAAAAAGTGATATTTTGGCTTAAATCTTTTATGAATTACTTTACCTTCGTAAATATTGGAATTTTTAATCATTTAGGTTTTCAATCATATTAATGGATGATTTTATTCCATCTTCATGAAAACCGTAACCAAAATAACTTCCACAAAACAATACATTTCTTTTATTTTGTATTTCTTTTAATAATTTTTGATTATTCAAAGCATCTTGATCAAAATAAGGGTGGGTAAAAGTAACTTTTTGTAGGATTTTTTTTTGATCTATTTCAAAAAAAGGATTTAAGGTTAAGAAAATATTTTTTTCTGTCTTCAGATTTTGTAATAAGTTCAACCAATAAGTTAATGATGTCTTACTAATATCTGATTTATCAACTGAGGAATTCCATGAAGACCAAACTTTTTTATTGTTTGGCATACATACATCGTCAGTATGTATTACTGCTAGATTGGATTTATATTTAAAATTTGAAAGTATTTTTTTTTCATCCTCAGTCGGCTCACTCAAAATTTTCAATGCATCGTCTGCATGAGTAGCGATGACAACTTTATCATAGTCAAAAAATTCGTTACTAGCACCGTAATATACTTGAACACCAATTTTATTTCTTTTTATCGAACTAATCTTATAATTTTTAAAATATTCTCCACTTATTTGAGTTAATACTTTCTCTACATAAGTTCTACTTCTGTTGGTGACTGTGTACCATTGTGGTCTATTTTTTAATTTAAAAAGTCCATGATTTTGAAAAAATTTTAAAAAAAATTTAATTGGCATTTGATTTGCTTCTACTGGGGGCATAGACCAGATAGCAGAAACCATTGGGATTAGATGAAAATTAATAAAATTTTTTGACCATTTATTTTTTTCAAGAAATTCACCAAGAGTAATCTCTTCATTTAAACTTTTAATTTGATCACACTTTTTGTAGAAATTTATAATATCAAAAAACATTTTTAAAAATTTTAAATTAAAAAGATTAGCTTTATTTGCAAAAATTCCGTTTAAACCTCTACCACAATATTCATAATTTGTATCTTTTACAGAAACAGAAAATGACATATCGCTTTTTTCAATTTCAATTTTTAATTCGTTAAAAAAATTTATGAGATTTGGATAAGTTTCATGATTAAAAACAATAAAGCCAATATCTACAGGAACTTTTTTACCATTAATTAAAGTATCTAAAGTATATGAATGACCACCAAAATGATCTTCGCTTTCGAATAAATCAACATGATGTTTTTTGGAAAGCTTTTGTGCTGCTGATAAACCAGAGATTCCTGATCCGATTACTGCAATTCGCATTAAGGCTATGCTGCGTCTTCTTTAAACTCATCCATACTTGGACATGTGCAGAATATATTTTTATCTCCATAAACATTGTCTACCCGAGCAACTGGAGGCCAAAATTTGTTTTGTTTTAAAAAACTTGCAGGATATGCTGCTTCTTGTCTTGAATATTTATGTTCCCATACATCTGATGATAATTCAGTATCAGTGTGAGGAGCGTTTTTAATTGGATTATCAATTTTATCAAATTCACCTGATTTAATTTTTTCAATTTCTTGTTTAATCTTAATTAAAGTGTCACAAAATCTGTCTATTTCTGATAAACCTTCGCTTTCAGTTGGCTCTATCATCATAGTGCCAGCTACAGGCCATGACATAGTTGGTGCGTGAAATCCAAAATCTATCATTCTTTTTGCAATATCTTCTTCAGTTACCCCTGTTTCAGATTTAATATTTCTAATATCAATTATGCACTCGTGTGCAACATTGCCATTTGCACCTTTGTACAAAATAGGAAAGTGATCTTTAAGTCTATGAGCAATATAATTTGCGTTTAAAATTGCAACTTGAGTAGCAAGCTTTAATCCTTCTGATCCCATCATTTTAATATACATCCAAGAGATTGATAGAATACTTGAACTACCCCAAGGAGCTGCTGATACTGCTCCAATTCCACTTGTTGGTCCGCAATCTTTTATTACTGGATGATTAGGCAGATAAACTTGTAAATGTTTTTTACAAGCTATAGGTCCCATTCCAGGTCCACCACCACCGTGAGGAATACAAAATGTTTTATGCAGATTAATATGACAAACATCTGGACCAAAATTTCCAGGCTTTGCAACTCCAACAAGGGCATTTAAATTTGCTCCATCCATATAGACCTGTCCACCATGTTTATGAACTAACTCACAAATATCAGTTATTTTTTCCTCAAATACTCCATGGGTAGATGGGTAAGTTACCATTAAAGCTGCAAGATTTTCTGAATGTTGCTCTACTTTTTTCTTTAAATCATCGAAATCTACATTTCCCTCTTTATCACAATTAACAACAACGACTTTCATTCCAACCATTTGTGCGCTTGCTGGATTTGTACCATGTGCCGAACTTGGGATTAAACATATATTACGATGAGCATCATCTCTATCTAAGTGGTACTTTCTTATAACCATTAGACCTGCATATTCTCCTTGAGCGCCTGCATTAGGTTGTAGAGAAACACCGGAAAAACCTGTTATAGATCTTAACCAATTTTTTAAATCAGTAAACAAATCTCTAAAACCTTCCATTTGTTCAACTGGAACAAAAGGATGAGGTTCTGCAAATTCTTTCCAAGAAATCGGGATCATTTCAGCGGCAGCATTTAACTTCATTGTGCACGAACCAAGTGCTATCATAGTTCTATTCAATGCTATATCCTTATCCTCTAGCTTTTTAAGATATCTAAGCATTTCAGTTTCTGAATGATATAAGTTAAAAATTGGATGCTCTAAATATTTTGAAGTTCTTAATAAATTTTTTGGTAAATTAGGTAATTTAACTGAAGGATCCTCTTTTTTTATTGATTCTGCAGCATTAAAAATTTTTAATAATTGATTTACTCTATAAACGTTTTTTCTTTCATCGAAAGAGACAGCAAGCATTTCAGAATTTACTTTTCGTATATTAACTTTCTGATTTAGAGCATTTTTATAAATTTGATCAGTCTTTTCTTTGGTAATAATTGTAACAGTATCAAAAAAATAATCAGAATAAATTTCATAACCTGACTGTTTTATTTTATCAGCAAAACTTTTTGCTAATTGAGAAACTCTTTCAGAAATATTTTTAATTCCATCTGG
>LUMS01000061.1_pt1 | contig 24570 bp, 24 predicted proteins | sample 729711 | NCBI WGS metagenome assembly LUMS01 (sample SAMN03860298, study PRJNA289734) | marine metagenome | biome: seawater column; feature: ocean; material: water; isolation source: Red Sea water column Station 192 - depth 25m | place: Saudi Arabia: Red Sea | collected 2011-10-15 | depth 25 m | reverse complement strand
GCCCCTATTTCAATGCCTGTAGGCCCGGAAACTCTAGGTAGAATTATGAATGTTGTAGGAGAGCCAGTTGACGAAAGAGGCGACATTGGAACAAGTAAAACTTATCCTATTCATAGACCAGCGCCAGAGTTTGTTGATCAATCTACAGAAACTGAAGTTCTGGTAACAGGAATTAAAGTGGTTGATCTACTAGCACCTTATGCAAGAGGTGGTAAAATCGGATTATTTGGCGGAGCCGGAGTTGGTAAGACAGTTTTAATTATGGAATTAATTAACAACATTGCCAAGGCTCATGGAGGATATTCGGTATTTGCTGGTGTGGGAGAAAGAACGCGTGAGGGTAATGACTTGTACCACGAAATGATTGAATCAGGAATTATTGACTTAAAAGGAAAAGATTCAAAAGTTGCACTTGTTTATGGTCAGATGAATGAACCACCAGGAGCAAGAGCTAGAGTTGCTCTTTCAGGATTAACTCAAGCAGAATACTTTAGAGATGAAGAAGGTCAGGATGTGTTATTTTTTGTAGATAACATATTTAGATTTACCCAGGCAGGCTCTGAAGTGTCAGCTCTTCTAGGGCGTATCCCATCTGCAGTTGGATATCAGCCAACACTTGCAACAGATATGGGTGCTTTACAAGAACGAATCACAACTACAAAAAAAGGATCTATTACATCAGTACAGGCAATATATGTTCCTGCAGATGACTTAACTGATCCTGCACCTGCAACATCCTTTTCACATTTGGATGCAACAACAGTTCTAAATAGAGCTATCTCTGAAAAAGGAATATATCCAGCAGTTGATCCATTAGACTCTACTTCTAGAATTTTAGATCCACAAGTTGTTGGTGATGATCATTATAGAGTTGCTAGAGAAGTACAAAGAGTTCTACAAACATATAAAAGTCTTCAAGATATAATAGCTATTCTAGGAATGGATGAGCTTTCAGAAGAAGATAAGTTAACAGTTGCAAGAGCTAGAAAAATAGAAAAGTTTTTGAGCCAACCATTTTTTGTTGCAGAAGTCTTCACAGGCTCTCCTGGAAAATATGTTGATCTTGAAGATACCATAAAAAGTTTTGATGGACTCGTAAAAGGTGAATATGATCATATGCCAGAAGCTGCATTTTATATGGTAGGTGGTATTGATGAAGCTATTGAAAAAGCTAAAAAATTAGAAGCTGAAGCTGCATAATGGCAACAATTTCTTTTGATTTAGTTTCTCCAGAAAACCTCATCTTTAATGATGATGTTGGAACTATTATTGTTCCAGGCAAAGATGGTGATCTGGGTGTCTTACCTGGACATAGTCAAGTAATGTCCTCATTAAGACCTGGTAGAGTGATGGTTTATAGTGAGGATAAAAATTTAGTTAAATCATTTTTTGTATCAGGTGGTTTTGCTGAAATTAATCCAGAGAAATGTATCGTTCTTGCAGAAAGTGTAGTTGAACTAAATTCTTTAGACAAGTCTTCAATTGAAAAAGAAATTGAAGAATTAGGTAGTAAGGAAAGTAAAGAGTCAGAAGAGCAACTGTCGATAGCAAAAGCTAAATTAGAAGCTATAACTGTAAGTTTTTATGATAAGATTTAATTTCTAGAATTAACAGAGTCTATTAAATTTTTTGCATTATTATAAAAAAGATCCTGCTTTTCACTTTCCGTTATTTTGCTATTTCGAATTCCTCTTTTCATTGCTCTTAATTGTTCGTATCTAATAAATGTCATTCGATCATCACAATGACTTAGAGCTAAATTATGATTATCAGAATTTATTGCAGACCAAGCTTTCCCAAAAGTAATATATTTCCCTCTCATTCTCCCTATCATATCATCAGATCCATACATTATTTTTTCAAGACCAACTCCTTGATACAGAGCGTCAATTGAATCAGATTCACATACTGTAGAACAATCATACCAAATATTTTTTAAATCTCTAATTTTCTTAATTCCTTTTTCTAACGCCCAAGCAGAATAACTTCTAGCACAGTGAGCAAGTATCCATTTAACGTTAGGATATTTATCACTCAAATAAATTAGGTCATTAATATTATCATCATCGGCAATTGCATCCTTTTTTGCTAAATGCATCATAATGATAAGTCCAAATTTATCTGCAATTTCTATTTGCTCTTCAGTTATAAAATCTAAAATTTTGCAATTAATTGTATCCTTTGTTTTTGAATAAAATCTATATGGTTTAAAGCCTTTAATGTTATTTTTTAATAAAAGCCCTTCAATATAATTTTTATCCATATTTGGGTTAATTAAAATTAAGCACTTATTTTCAGTAAGTGTTTTAGTTTGTTCTAAAATATATTCATTTGAACCTTCAAAGTTACATGGATATTTGAATGGAAAAGGAAAACTTAACCTGTTTACAACTCTATTAGGCATAAGTAATTGATCTACTTGATCTGCAAATCTCATAGATACTTCACTAAAATATTTTCCTTGAAAATTTCTTTCACCAATATCTTTTTTAGGATCTTGATTAAAACTCCATTTATAAATATGGGTATGAACATCAAAAATATTTTTAGGAACAAAGTTTTCTAACTCTTCATCCCATATTTGTTTATCTAAGCTTGTGATTATTAATTCAGGATTTTCATTAAACATCTGTTAGAACTTTTTTAAATTCACTTTGAATTTTCTGATAAACATTTTTTTTAAATGGTACTGCATTATGAGTAATTTCGTCGTAATTCATCCATTTCCAATCACTAAATTCAGGATTTTCTGTTCCTACATTTATATCTCTATCATCTCCATTAAAGTTAAATAAAAACCATTTTTGAATTTGACCCATATACTCATTTCCCCAGGGTAAAGTGCTTAAAATTTCACTTGGTATGTCATAGGATATCCATTCTTTAGATGAAGCAATTAAGGATGCTTTATTAGTACCAATTTCTTCCATCATTTCTCTCCAAACTGCTTCTTCAGGATTTTCATTTTCATCAATACCACCTTGGGGCATTTGCCAATACCCGCTGGGATTATCTAATCTTTTGCCAACTAAAACCTGATTTTTTGTGTTGAGAATCATCATTCCCACACATTTTCTATATTTTTTTTGCATTATTATTCTTGAATTTCATTAAAGAGACTAACACCTTGTACAAGATCAAAGGCTCTACGAAGTTGATAATCAAGCTCTAAACGTTTTTCAAATTCACTTAATTCATTATCTTCATTATCTTCTAATTCTTCTTCGTTATTTTTATCAAGGGAATCTTTTAAATCTGACTCAGAAAATCTTTTATAATTAAAAGATTCAAATTCTCCTTGCTCAATAATTATATCTGGAACAATACCCTTACCCTGGATTGATTCACCTGAAGGGGTATAATATCTAGCTGTAGTTAATCTTATACCAGTGAGATTATCGCTATTTGAAACTTGAAAGGGAATTATTGTTTGTACTGATCCTTTACCAAAAGATTGTGTGCCTATAATGATTGCTCTTTTATGATCCTGTAGGGCGCCTGCAACAATTTCAGATGCAGATGCAGAACCTCCGTCAATAATTACAACAAGTGGTTTACCATTAGTTCTATCAGACTTCTTTGCACGATATCTTCTAATATCTTTTTTATCTCTACCTCTTGTTGAAACAATTTCTCCTCTTTCCAAGAATATATCTGTTACCTTAACTGCTTGAGTAAGAAGACCGCCTGGGTTAGACCGTACGTCTAAAACATAACCTTTTATTTGGTTTTCTTTTTCAATTTTTTTTATTGCATCAAGAAGGCCACTTTCTGTTTGTTCGTTAAAAGATGTTATTCTCAAATATCCAATATTATTAAGTACTTCACTTTTTACTGATCTAATTTTTATATAATCTCTAATAATTTCAATCTCAAAGGGTTCAGTATTTGCTCTCGAAATAGTAATTACTATTGGTTCACCTTTTTTACCTCTCATTAATTCAACAGCTTCATTTAGAGTTAGACCAAAAACAGGTGTTTCATCTATTTGAATAATGTAATCACCTGCAAGAACTCCAGCTTCATATGCTGGTGTATCTTCAATCGGAGCAATGACTTTTACAAAACCTTCTTCCATGGTAATTTCAATACCTAATCCCCCAAATTTACCCTCTGTATCCATTTGCATTTCTTGAAATACTTCTTCATTCATAAAACCAGAATGAGGATCTAAACCTGACAACATTCCATCAATCGCTTTTTCAATTAATTCTTGATCCGTAACCTCTTCCACATAGGAAGATCTTACCCTGTCAAACACTTGTCCAAATAGATCTAAATATTTATATTTTTCTTCATCTGAAGAAGATCCATATGTTTTAGGTGCAAGAAGTATAATCAGGGTGAGCAGTAGTATTACTTTTAAAAATGCATTTTTTGAAATTATCATATATTTTAAGCTAGTTTAGTTTGTGAAGAATCAAAGCTTACTTCCCATAATTTTTCTAATGCATATAATTCTCTAATTTCTTGTCGAAACAAATGAACAATGATCTCACCTGCATCAACAATTATCCAGTCACATTGAGGTCTTCCTTCAGGATTCGGACATTTTATCCCTGCTTTTTTTAATTTTTTTACCATTTCGTCTGCTGTAGCATCTGAATGTCTAGTTGACCTACAGGTAGCAATCACAAAGGCATCAGCAACGGATGATTTATTTGATAAATCAATAACTTTTATATCTTCAGCTTTTGCATCACTTAGTATTGATACAATATTTTCTGTCAATGAAGTAATTTTATTAATATTTGCCTCTTAATTTATTTCTTTGATTTCTAATTTCAGATGATGAAATTTTAATTTCTTTATTTTGTATCAAAGTCCATGCAGGAATTTTTTTTAAAACATGTTCTATGTCTTGAGCTATATATTTATTATGAATAAATTTTTTTGCTGCAACACTTTTCAAAGCATTTGTATTATATCCATGTCTTCTGAAAATAACAATAGAGATAATATGAAAAATTGATTGCCATTTTTCCCATTCGTGGAAATTAACTAAATTGTCTGCACCCATTAACCAAAAAAATTTAATATTTTTATAATATTGAATTAGAAATTTAATTGTTTGATAAGAGTATTGAGATTTAATTTTTTTTTCTACTTCTAATATTTTTATAGGAAAATTTTTTGTAATTTGTTTACAATTTTGTAATCTTTCTTCGTATGTTGCAGGTTTTGAAATCTTCAAAGGGTTCTGAGGTGTAACTAGCCACCAAATTTCATCTAGATGTAATACTTTTTTAGCTTCATTTGAAATAAATAGATGCCCTCGATGTGGCGGATCAAAAGATCCTCCCAGAAGTCCAATCTTTTTCAATTAAGGTCTTTCCTGACCATTACCATTAACTACATATTTAAATGTAGTTAAATGTTTTGTTCCCACTGGTCCTCTTACATGTATTTTGTCTGTTGAGATTCCTATCTCAGCACCAAAACCAAATTCACCGCCATCCGCAAATTGTGTAGATGCATTTTTAAGTATTATTGCGCTGTCAATTTTATTATAAAATTTTTCAAAGGTTTTTTCACTTTCTGTAATTATACTTTCCGTATGTCCAGAAGAATAATCATTTATATGCTTAACCGCTTCATCAACTCCTGAAACAATTTTTACTGATAAAATTTTATCTAAATATTCTAAAGACCAATCTTCTTCACTTGCAGTTTTAAAATCACTATCTAAAGACTGAATATATTCATCGCCTCTAATTTCACAATTTACTTCTTTTAGAGGTTTTAATATTTTCATTGCTTCGTCTTTAATTTTTTCATCAATTAAAAGTGTTTCTGCAGCACCACAAATTTCAGGACGCCTCATTTTACTATTAAAAACTACTTTTTCTGCAATGCTTAAATCAGCATCTTTATCTACATACACATGACATATACCGTCTAAATGTTTGATAACGGGTATTTTGCTTGCTGAATTAATTTTTTCAATCAAACCTTTGCCACCCCTAGGAATAATAACGTCAACATAATCTCTCATGCTTAGTAAATGATCAACTGCTTCTCTTTCAGGTGTATTAATCATTTGGACACAATGTTCTGGGAGGCCAGCTTCCGTGAAAGCATTTGTAATATTATTTACTAACTCCTTAGAGGAATAAAAACTATCGCTACCACCTCTTAAAATTATACAATTGCCAGATTTTATGGAAAGACAAGACGCATCAACAGTGACGTTCGGTCTGGATTCATAAATCACGCCTAATACACCAAGTGGTGTTGAAATTTTACGAAACTGCAAACCATTAGGTCTTTCCCATTTTTCTAATGTAATACCAATTGGATCTGGTATTTCGATTATATCTTCAATTGATGTAATCAATCCATCAATAGATTTTTCAGTTAATGTAAGTCTATTTATTAAAGGCTTAGCTAAAGATTTTTTTTCACCATTTTCTAAATCTATTTTATTTGCTTCAAGAATTTTATTTCTATTTTTATCTAAATTTTTAGTGAGTTTTGTTAAAGCAAGATTTTTTTGATCACTGCTACAGACTTTCATATTTAGAGAGGCAGATTTTGCTCTTTTGCCTAATTCAATAATATTATTTTCAATACTCATGTAGAAAGCTTAACTAAATTATCTTTATGTACCACTTCCTCTCTTCCTTCGAAACCTAAAACTTTATAAATTTCTTTACTTTTCTTTCCAATAATTTTTTTTGCATCATTAAAATCATAAGCAGATATACCTATTGCTACCTTCTGACCATTCTCAACTAAGATAGATATTACATCACCTCTTTTGAACCTTCCCTTGATATCTATTACACCTGCAGGAAGAAGACTTTTATTTTTCAAAATTGCATTTTGAGCCCCTGTATCAATAATAATCGATCCTGATGGTTTTAAATGATTTAATAACCATTTCTTTTTGGACGAGTTTGTAGAAGTTAAGGGATAAAAAATTGTTGAATTTTTTTTATTAATATTACTGATTGGTCTGTTTTTATCACTATTAGTGATTATTGTAGCACAACCGTTTCCAGCACATATCTTTGCTGCTAAAATTTTTGTGGCCATTCCTCCACTGCCTAGTTCAGAAGATTGATAATTACCAAGTTCTTCAATTTTTTTATCAATTTTAAATACCTCTGAAATTTTTTTGACATCCTTATCTTTTTTTGGATTACCTTGATATAAACCATCAACATCACTTAATAAAATTAATAAATCAGCTTCAATCATTTGTGCTACTCGGGCTGCAAGTCTATCATTATCACCATAGCGAATTTCCTCAGTAGCAACAGTGTCATTTTCATTAATGATTGGGATTATGTTTTTACTTTGTAATGATGATATTGTATTTCTAGCATTTAAATATCGTCGCCTTTCTTCGCTATCTTCTAATGTTAATAAAATTTGAGAAACACCTATCTTGTATTTTCCTAGTTTATTTCGCCATTGATGGGCTAATTCAATTTGACCAACTGAAGCTGCTGCTTGTTTATCTTCTAATTTTCTTAACTTTGTATTTGAAATACTTTTTGCACCTAATGCAATAGCGCCAGAACACACAATCACAATTTTTTTTGTTTTATTCAATTCCGCAATGTCTTTACATAAATTATCTAACCACTTAGATTTGATCTTTTTTGTTTTCGAATCAACAATTGAATTTGAACCAATTTTTACAACTACTTTTTTATATTTTTTAATCATTTGTGATTTCATTATATTTGAATAAATAATCAATTAGATCATCTATACCTTCATTATTAAAACTTGATATAAAAAGAATATCAGAATTTAACTTTTGATTGATCTTAATTTTTTTTTCCTCTAAATTTTCATTAAGTAAATCAACTTTGGTTAAAACAATTATTTCTTTTTTTGAAGATACTTTTTCACTATATTTTGAAATTTCGTTTCTTACTGTAATATAGTTTTCGTACCAATTTTTGTCATTTATATCTACTAAATGAAGTAAATATTTACATCTCTCAATATGTGCTAAAAATTTATCTCCCAAACCTTTTCCCTCATGCGCACCTTCAATCAACCCTGGGATATCTGCTAATACAATTTCTTTATCAAAGCGCTTCACGGTACCAAGCACAGGATGTAAGGTTGTAAATGGATAATCCCCAATTTTTGGGTTAGCATTAGAAATTGTTGATAACAGAGTTGATTTACCTGCATTAGGTAAGCCTATTACTCCTATATCTGCAAATAATTTTAGTGATAACCATATCCATCGTTCTTCTCCTAATTCACCTTTTGTAAATTTTCTTGGAGCTTGGTTAACTGATGATTTAAAATGATTATTTCCTAAACCACCATTACCACCCTTTAATAAAATGTATTCTTCATCAATTTTTGTTAGATCAGTTAGCAATACCGTTTTATCTTCATTGTAAATTTCTGTTCCAGGTGGAACTTTAATAACCATGTTGCTTCCATTCGCTCCTGTTTGATTTTTTCCCCTTCCATTTTCACCTTTTTTTGCTTTAAAATGTTGTTGGTATCTAAAATCAATTAGTGTGTTTAAATTATCATCCACTTTAAAAATAATATTTCCACCTTTGCCTCCATCGCCTCCATTAGGGCCACCAAACTCAATATATTTTTCCCTACGAAAACTAGCGCAGCCATCTCCACCATTACCAGATGCAATATATATTTTTGCTTGATCTAAAAATTTCATAATAAATTTTTAATTAATTGGGATTATTGTTCTGTGGGAACAACTGATACAAAAGTTCTTACTCTTGTTTTTTTAAAAGCTACTTTTCCATTTATTGTAGCAAATATTGTGTGATCTTTACCTATGCCAACATTATCACCTGGATGAAACTTTGTGCCTCGTTGCCTAATAATAATGTTTCCTGCTATTACGTTTTCACCGCCAAATTTCTTAACTCCAAGTCTTCGACCCGCCGAGTCTCTTCCATTCCTAGAACTACCACCTGCTTTTTTCGTTGCCATTATTTATCTTCTTTTTTAGTTTTAACAGTTTTTTTAACAGTTTTCTTTACTGATTTTTTCTTAGTAGGTGAAGCTTTATTTACTGATTTTTTTGCAACTGTCTTCTTTTTTGTAACTTTTACCTCTTTAGACTCAATTTTTTCTTTAGTAACTTTAGTTTCAGTTTTTTTAACTTTTTTTGTTTCAGGTTCAGCAGTGGACTTTTTTCCACCATAAGAAATTGATTCTATTCTTAATACAGTTAGATATTGTCTATGACCTTGTGTTAGTCTGTAATTTTGTCTTTTTCTTTTTTTAAAAACTATTATTTTTTTATCTCTGATTTGATCAACAATTTTTGCTTCAATTGAAGCATCTTTTAGTAATGGCTCGCCTAAGCTATTTGTGCTTTGATCACTGATCGCTAATACATCAGTAATAGACACTTTATCACCTTTGGATCCCTCAAGTTTTTCTACTTTAAGTATCTGACCAGCTCTTGCTGAGTATTGCTTTCCACCAGTTTTGAAAATTGCTAACATATCTTTTGATGGCGGGGTTTATAGTGAACTATGCTAATAGTCAAATTAAAAATATGGCGTAAATACTGGAAATAAAGACCTTAAAAGCTATCCTTTGCTTTTCGCAAATAAGCAAATAATTCAAAGTCTGTAAAACCTAGCTCTTTCTTAATTATAGTACCTAATTTTGAATTTTGATTCAGGAATAAGTTATATTGTTTTTCATCTTCTAATAAAAAAGGTACGGATTTTCCTTTATTATTTAAATCATCATTAATTTTGTTTCTAACTGTCAAATAAGCACTTTCTTTTTTGAGTGTTTTCTCAAGAAAATTTAAATTGCCTATTGTATATTCATGACCACAATAAATAATTGTATTTTTACTTAACTCATTGATTTTTTTTAAACTGTTAAACATTTCATTTAATGTTCCTTCAAACACACGACCACAACCAAGTCTGAACAGTGTATCACCACAAAATAAAACACCATTGTTTTCATCATAGTAAATTATATGATCTAATGTATGCCCGGGTGTTTTTATTATTCTAAATGTATTTAAGCAGGAGTTGACTTCATCTCCATCACGTAAAACGAATCTTGTATTTTCAATCTGAGCACTTGGAGAGTGTATATTAACTTCTGGAAAAGCATTAAGTATTCCTTTTACACCTGATGTGTGATCTTTATGATGATGTGTAATAAATATATCTTCTATGGTTAAATTGTTTTCAAGAGCAAAATTTAATATAGGATTACTATCAGCAGGATCTATAACACAGCTCTTAAGCGTGTCATTATATAAAACAAAAGAGTAGTTATCTTTTAATTGATTTATAATTTCAACTTTCATCTAATAACTAATTTGCAATAACAGAATTTTTTGCAAAAACTTTTTTTGATGATTTAATTTTTATTGGTTCAAAATTTTTATAACTTAATAAAAAGATAGCTTCGTGAGTGAAAAAATTAACTCCAGTAACTGATTCACTTATATCAAATTGCTTACCTTTTGATGTTAATCCAATACTTTTTTCAATCACAATATTCATTTCATTACACAAATTCAAAAAATCCTTAATTGTAAAAAAATGAATGTTAGGTGTGTCATACCATGTATAAGGTAAACTTTCTGTTACTGGCATTTTTCCAGATATTAAAAGCTGTAATCTTATTTTCCAATGTCCAAAGTTAGGAAAAGAAACTATTGCTTTTGATCCTATTCTTAATAATTCAGACAGAATATCTTTGGGCTTCATCATTGCTTGTAAAGTTTGACTTAAAATTACATAATCAAAACTATTATTTGAATATTGGGACAAATCCAATTCGGCATTTCCATGTACAACATTGAAACCTCTTGCGATAGCATTTGCAGCTAGATCTCTATTTAATTCAATGCCATGAGTTATCGCATTACGATTATTTTCTAATTGTTCCATAAGACCGCCATCACCACATCCAATATCTAGGATTTTTCTATCTTCTGCGATAAGTGTTTCAATAAGAGACCAATCTTTTCTTATGCTATTAATTTTATTCATCTATCTTCGCAAAGTTGTTTGTTAGGAAACCTTTTATTACATCATCTAACTGCGGTTCCTCTAATAAAAAACTATCATGTCCTTTATCAGTATCAATTTCTAGAAAGCTTACTTCTCTTGATAGAGAATTTAATTGATTTACAATCATTTTACTTTCTATTGTAGGGAATAACCAATCTGAGGTAAATGAGACAATTAAATATTTTAAATGGTTATTTGGATTATGACTAAACTCAATATTTTTTCTAAATGTTTCATCATGATCAAAATAATCCATAGCCCTTGTTAAATAAAGATATGAATTTGCATCAAATCTTTCAACAAATGATTTACCTTGATATCTCAGATAACTCTCAACTTGAAAATCAGCATCAAATCCAAAAGAAATAATATCTCTTGATTGAAGTTTTCTTCCAAATTTTCTATGCATCGCATTTTCGGATAAATATGTGATATGCGCAATCATTCTTGCTACTGATAGACCTCTTTCTGGCACTTCATTATTTTCAAAATACTTTCCATTTTTCCAAATAGGATCACTCATTATTGCCTGTCGCCCAACTTCATGAAATGCAATATTTTGAGCCGAATGTTTTAACGCGCCCGCAATATGTATTATATTTAAAATTTTATCTGGAAAATCGATTGCCCATTGAAGTGCTTGCATTGCTCCCATCGAACCACCAATGACAGAAAATAACTTCTCTATATTTAAACTTTCAATCAATAAAGATTGAGCCTTCACCATATCTTTTATTGTTACGGAAGGAAAATTACCACCATATGCAACATCACTTCCATTTTGTAACTCTTTAGGACCAGTTGAGCCAGCACAACCGCCGAGTACATTTGAGCAAATTACAAAAAATTTGTTTGTATCAATTGGTTTATTAGGCCCAACCATTCTAGACCACCAACCTTCTCTCCCAGTAATGGGATTATTCCCAGCAACATATTGATCTCCAGTTAAAGCATGGCAAACAAGAATAGCATTAGTTTTATCAGCATTTAATTTGCCATATGTTTTGAATGCTAGTTTAAAACTATCTATTATATCTCCTGATTCTAGTTTTAAATTAATATTCTCGAAATAGGCTATTTCGCTTTCAAGTTTTGTGTCAGTAGTAAATTTTGTTTTCATATCTTTTTAGTCTAACACTATTTGAAAGAATGAAGGAGGAGTGTAAACGCTTTAGCTGATTATTGCTCCACCCGCAAGCTGTCTCAAATCGGTGATAATCGGTCTTATATTTATATATCTTTCTAAGTCAATAAATCGTCATTTTTTAAATTAAATACTACTTTATTTTGATTTATCGTAAGATAGTTTGTAAAGAAACGTCCAAAATTATGAAAAATAAAGAATTAGACAATTTAAGAAGCAAAATTAATAACATTGATGATGAAATTTTATCTTTATTATCTAATCGATCTAAAATTGTTTTAGAAATAGGAAAACACAAAAAAGATAATTCTGTTGTTGATCTAGATAGAGAACAAAAAATTCTCGACAGATTAAGCTCTAAATTTACAGGATCTTATCCGAAAGATACCATTGTTAGACTTTGGAGAGAAATTTTTCAATCTTCTGAAAAACTTCAGAAGTTAACTAAAGAAAATATTCAATCAAAAAGATCTATAGAAAACATTAATGTTTATAAAGGTGGTAAGGCAAAGTTAAATAACAATAAAAGAGTTATCAAACTTTCTTCAAATGAAAATCCCTATGGTGCTTCACCGAAAGCAATTGAATTGTTAGAAACAAAAAATATTAATCATGATTTACATAGATACCCAGAAATTGATGGATCATCATTAAGAGAAGCAATAGCTAAAAATTTTTCTATTGATAGTAATAGAATTATTCTTGGCTCTGGCTCAGATGAAGTTTTATTATTTGCAGCTTTGGCATTTTGTCAAGATGGCGATGAAATTCTCCACGCAAACCACGGCTTTGAGATGTATTCAATTGTGAGTAAAGTAGTTGGTGCAGTTCCAAAAAAAATTAAGGAAGATGTAAATTTCAATTTAAATATTGAAAATCTCATAGATCAAACAAATGACGCTACTAAAGTAATTTATATTGCATCACCTAATAATCCAACCGGAACTTATTTGTCTAGAGACCAACTTGTTAAATTAATGAATAGTATTTCTAAAAATATTATAGTTGTTATAGACGGGGCATATGTCGAATATGTGCAAAAAGACGATTATGATAAAGGATTTAGTTTAACGGATGAATATGAGAATATTATTTTAACAAGAACATTTTCAAAAACATATGGACTTGCAGCTTTAAGAGTAGGCTGGTGTTATACCAGTCAAAAAATAGCTGATATAATTAATAAAATAAAACCTCCTTTTAATACGACAACTATTTCACAGTCTCTTGCAATTAAAGCTTTGGAGGATAAAGAACATATTGAAAACTCTGTTAAATTAAATTCTGAAATTAAAGATTGGTTTGAAAAAGAGCTCAAACTTCTAAATATTAAAACCAGACAAACTGAAGGTAATTTTACTTTAATTGAAACTTCAGAAGAAGAAGCTGAGAAAATTAGTAATCATCTTATGAATGATGGCATTATTATAAGGCGTTTAAATAGTTATAATCTGCCCAATTTTTTGAGAATTAGTATTGGTACAAAAGAAGAAATGAATTTGACAGTTGAAAGTTTGAAGAAATTTAATGTCTAAAATAACTTATGATTCAGCTCTGGTCATTGGTATGGGATTAATTGGATCATCCATAGCAAGGGCTCTGAAGGAAAAACAATTATCAAAAAAAATTTTTGCTATTGATAAGGACAGTGAGGTAATAAGTATTTCAAAAAATTTAAATCTTGTGGATGCAATAGAGAGTGATTTAAATAAATATAATCAACAATTTGATATTATTTTTATTTGTACGCCTTTGAGCTCATATAGGGATATATTTAAGCAATTGAATAGCTATGTTAATGAAACAACACTAGTAACAGATGTTGGTTCAACAAAAGTAAGTGTTATAGAAGATTTTAAAGAATCAATTAATAATAAAAAAATTTTATTTGTTCCTGCCCACCCTATTGCTGGATTAGAGAAAAGTGGACCAGAATTTGGTTTCGCAAAGCTGTTTGAGAATAGGTATTGTATTTTGACCCCAATAGAAACTCAGAGTGAGATAACAAGATCAATTTCAGATATTTGGGAGTCATTTGGAATGAATATAGAAATCATGGAACCTAAACGTCATGACAGAGTACTAGCTATGACATCTCATATTCCACAACTCATTGCATATTCTGTCGTAGGAACTGCAACAGAGCTTGAATCTCAAATGAAAGATGAAGTAATTAAGTATTCAGCTGCAGGTTTTAGAGATTTCACAAGATTGGCAGGTAGTGATCCAGTAATGTGGCGTGATGTTTATGAAAAAAATAAAGAAGCCGTTTTAGAAATGCTTGGTCGTTTCAGTGAAGATCTACTTACTTATCAAAAAGCAATAAGAAATAATGATTTAAAATATTTGGAAGAAAAATTTATAAAATCAAAAGAAATTAGAAAAATTATTGAAGAGATTGGTCAAGCAGGAACTTTTGATCCCACAGAAAAGAATTAGTTATCCAATAATAAATTTGAAGCAGTTTCTATTCTATTTTGAACTTCGTTTAATAAAACTTTTTTATCTAAACCTTCATCAATTGTCGGTAAAAATTTTATAGTAATTAATCCTTTTTCTAATACCCATGATTGTTTTGGCCAACATAAACCTGAATTTAAAGCTACAGGAAGGATTTTTCTTTTTGTATGATTATAAATTCCAATAAAACCTGTCTTATAATCAGGTTTACTACCAGGTAGCTTTCTTGTTCCTTCGGGGAAAATAATAATTGAAGATCCAAAAGATAATTTTGATTGAACTTTTTGTAACATATCTCTCATAGCTTTTGTTCCACCATCTCTATTAATCGCAACCATATTAGACTTGAATAAATATTGTCCAAAAATTGGTATAAAGAAAAGCTCTCTTTTATGGACAAAGAAACAATCTTTTAAATAGTAATAGAGTGCGAGTGTCTCAAATGCGGACTGATGTTTAGACGCAATTAAGACACTTTCATTTGGAATATTTTCTAAACCCTCAATTTTATGTTTAATATTACATATAAGATTAAGAAAAACAAAAATAACACGTATCCAAAGTTTTGTTGGATATTTAAGTAAATAACTTGGTAATAAGAGAAAAGGTAAACATACAATACCCATCAACACAGTCCATATAACCAAGGAAATATAAAATATTATACTTTTTAAAATTAACATACTTAATGATTTTGTTTTATATACTAGCCTGACTGATCTATATATAATTTATGTTCATTGTTTGCTCTAATTGTGAATTCAAGTATTTAGTAAATTCTGCAGATCTTAAACCAAATGGTAGAATGGTTGAATGCGCAAATTGTAATCATCAATGGTTTCAAGAATTAGATGATACTGACATTACATCATCAGTCCCGTCTACAAAAAAAGAAGAATTAGATCAAAATTTAAATAATAATAAACAAAAAGAAAAATTAGAAAAAGGTCCAGTCAGAAATTTACCAAGTACAGTTGTAAGACAAGAAAAACCAAGTGTTATTAATTCAACGATAGTAATTGCTCTAGCTATAGTTGTAATTTTAGCAATATGGATTTATCGATCCTACGGTGTAAATACTTTTATTATTATTGATTTCTATATTAGGGAATTTTTCTTTAATTTAAATTTGATAATTTCAGACTTAGCTAAAATTATACACAATACTTTAAATTAGTTACAACCAGCTAGGAATAATATCAGCTTCAATTGTTTTCTCAATTTTCTCTGGAGAATAAATAATTGCATAATTATCATTGTGTACTAAAATTTCAGAGGGCAGTGGTCTAGAGTTATAATTTGAAGACATTACTTTTCCATAGGCTCCTGTATTTTTTATAACTAGTAGATTACCAATTTTTTGTTTAGCCAATTTAATATTTTTTAAAAAAACATCTGAACTTTCACAAATAGGACCAGCAATAGCATAATCCATAAATTCCTCTGAGTTTACATTTATCGCTGATATTTCATGATGTGCACCGTACATCGCTGGACGTATCAATGTATTCATACCAGCATCAACAATTAAATAATTTATACCTCCATTATTCTTAATTGTAAGAATAGAGGTAACTGTAACTCCAGCCTCAGCAATTAAATATCGACCAGGCTCAAACGATAATTCATAGTTTGTTTGCGTAAAACAATTATCAAGCTCTTCTTTTACCTTCTTGATATTAAAGTCAGGATCAGAATCTTCATATTTAACATGAAAACCTCCTCCCAAATCTACATGTTTAATATTAATGCCTGATTCAATAAATTTATCTGCAGCCATTTTCATTTGAGAAAACGTATTTTTATACGCCTCAATTTTACTAATTTGACTTCCAATATGACAACTAATACCAATTAAATTTAAACTTTTGCAACTTTTAACTAATTTGATAATTTTATCTATGTTATCGAATTCTATACCAAACTTATCAGTTTTTTTTCCTGTTGAAATTTTACTTAAAGTCTCACCATCAACATCTGGATTAAGTCTAACACCAATATCAACGTTTTTATTTTTTTCATTTGCTAAATTATCGAGTAGTTTTATTTCTTCTAAAGATTCAGTATTAATTAAACGTATATTTTTATGCATAGCATAGAGTAAGTCTTGTTCAGATTTTCCAACACCTTCAAAAATTATTTTATTTGGATCGAAACCAGCTTCCAAAGCTCTTTTTAATTCACCAACTGACACTACATCTGCTCCAATATCTAACGAGTTCATTAATTTCAAAATAGCTTGATTTGAATTAGACTTAATTGAATAAAAAATATTGTTACCTAAAATTTCTTTAGTTTTATTAACTTGATTAATAATTTTTTGTTGTGAATACACATAAAAAGGTGTCTGACAAACTTTAACTAAGTCATATAAAGAAGTACCCTCAATATACGGGTCGTTATTTTTATAAGTTAACATTTATTCAGTATTTATAATAACGGATTGTTGACGTTTTTTCTCTTCTTCTAATTTCTCTAAACAGGCTTCATCACATGGATATGTAATTACCGATTTGTCTACTTGATCTTCTGGTAAACTTAAAGGACCAACTTTACCACAGCTAAAAGTAAACAACAAAAATGATAATAATATTAATCTGATCATTATAAGTATTTTTTTATAACAAGTTTTATCATTTTTTTAGTAATTTCAGGAGCCGTACCCCCAAAACTTGATTTTGATTTAACACTGTTAGTAGTTGATAGCACTTTTTTTGCGTCAGCTGTTATATTTTTGTCAAATTTTTTTAATTCTCCAAGAGATAATGAATCTATGTTTCTATCTTGTTTTGAACAATAAGAAACAATCTTTCCTGTAACAACATAAGCATCTCTAAATGAATATCTAAGATTTTGAACCAACCAATTAGCCAAATCGGTAGCGGTTGCATTTGAATTATCAATCAACTCTTTCATTCTAGTTTTGTTGAATGTAGATTTTGATAAAATTTCATTCATAACTTTTATACACAAAGAAACATTGTCGTATGAATTAAATGTTATTTGTTTATCGTCTTGTAAGTCTTTACTATAAGAAAGTGGTAACCCTTTAATAATATTAAGCATTGAACTTAAATTACTAATGATAATACTTGTTTTTCCTCTAACAAGCTCTGCACCATCTGGATTTTTTTTCTGAGGCATAATTGAACTACCAGTTGAAAGATCATCTGGTAAATTGATAAAATTAAATTGTTGATTTGACCAAAGTACTATTTCCTCTGCTATTTTTGATAAATGAACAGCAATTAGTGATAGAACAAATAAAAATTCTATTACAAAGTCTCTATCTGAGACAGTGTCCATAGCATTTTTTGTTGGCTCTCTAAATCCCAACTCTTTAGTTGTATATTTTCTATCAATAGGAAAAGAAGTCCCTGCAAGTGCAGCTGCACCTAATGGGTTTTCATTAAGACGATATAAACAATCTTCAAGTCTTGTTCTGTCTCTACCAATCATTTCAACGTAAGCTAAAACATGATGAGCCAATGTTATTGGTTGAGCAATCTGTAAATGAGTGTAACCTGGCATAATTGTTTCAGTATTTTTTGTTGCAATATTAATTAAAGTTCTCTGAAATTTTTTTAGTTCACTATCTAAAATTTTAGATTCTTTTTTAACCCATAATTTTAAATCAGTTACTACCTGATCATTTCTAGATCTTGCAGTATGAAGCTTTCCTGCAACTTTTCCAATTTTCTTAAATAATAAACTTTCAATGTTCATATGAATATCTTCAAGTTTTTTTGAAAATACGACCTTGTTTTTTTCAATATCTCTTTCAATTGCTTTAAGTCCAGAGACTATTGCACTTTGTTCTTTTTTATTTATTATTTTTTGTTTACCGAGCATTCTAGCATGCGCTATTGACCCAGTTATATCTTCTTTATACAGACGTTGATCGATATCTATAGACGTATTAATTGCATCTAAAATCTCACTAGGTCCTTTTGAAAAATGGACATTTCTTGAAGGATTTTTTTTCATTTTGCGCGCCTATAAGAGATATTTATATTAATTTCCACCCTTATGCTTAAATTATTTTCATACGGCAAATTTTTCTTATATAAGCTCACCTTTATAGAACTCACATGAATATTAAAAAAGTAGTAGTAATAGGATCTGGCACTATGGGCAGTGGAATCGCAGCCCAAATAGCAAATGCTAATATTGATGTTACACTTCTAGACTTACCTTCAAAAGAAGGATCTAGAAACCAAATTACAGAAAACGCTAAAGAAAGAATTAAAAAATCACGACCTCCACTTTTAGTAGAAAAAAACAAAGCAGAATTAATTAAGGTTGGAAATATTGAGGATGACTTTAATGAAGTTGCGGAAGCTGATTGGGTTGTGGAGGCTGTTGTTGAGAGAATAGATATTAAACATAACATTTATGATAAAATTCAGACTACAAGAAAGAACAATTCTATAATTTCATCTAATACATCTACAATTCCATTGAAAATCTTATCTGCAAATATGTCAGATGAAATGAAAAAAAATTTTTGCATTACCCATTTTTTTAACCCAGTTCGATATATGGCATTGCTCGAGATAGTAACTGAAGAAGTTAATGACATTGAAAAAATAAATTTATTAAAACAATTTTGTGATGAAAAACTTGGTAAAGGTGTAATTATTTGTAACGACACTCCAGGATTTATTGGAAACAGAATTGGAGTTTATGCAATGCAAGTTGCTATGACTGAAGCTTTTAAAATGAAGATATCAATTGAAGAAGCTGATGCAGTATTTGGAAGACCAATGGGTATCCCGAAGACTGGAATTTTTGGGCTATACGATTTAATTGGTATCGATTTGATGGCTGATGTTTTAAAAAGTTTTATCAAAGAACTCCCAAAAGAAGATCCTTTCCACGAGGTTGCACAAGAAATTCCATTGGTCACAAAACTTATTGAAACTGGGTATACAGGAAGAAAAGGTAAGGGTGGTTTTTATAGAATGAATAAATCTGATGGTAAAAAAATTCTTGAAGCAATTAATTTAGAAACTGGCGAGTATCACCCAAGTCAGAAAATTAATTTAGGTATGGGAGATAAAATTGACATAAATAAACTCATTCAAAGAAAAGACAAATACGGTGAATATGCAAAATCAATTCTGACAAAAGTAATTAGGTATGCTGCATATTTAATCCCTGATGTATCATCAAAATATATAGACATAGATGATGCACTAAGATTAGGTTTTAATTGGACTGTTGGCCCTTTTGAAATGCTTTCAAATATTGATACAAAAAATTTTATTGATCAAAATACTGATATTAACTTCTTTAAAGATCTAAAGGGAGTTTTTGAATTTAATAAAAGACCTGGATATTTAGATTCAAGTATTGATAATTTAAGATCGTTAAATTTACAAAAAACTTTTGAGAACCCTTCTGCTAATATTAAAAATGCTTCATCATATCAGGTTGTTGAATTTACTACTAAGGCAAACGCTTTAGATACTGACTCTATGTTAGCTTTAAAAGAAGCTGCGCAAAATAATAAAAGCACAATTGTGATTAATGATGCAATGCAATTTTCTGCTGGTGTAAATTTAAATTATGTCATGGAATTTGCTAAAAATAATGAATGGTCTAAAATTGAAAAATTTATAATTGATTTCCAACAAACGTGTAAAACAATAAAATATGCAGATAAGCCTTTTATTGCTGCGCCATCAGGACTTGCTATTGGCGGTGGTTTTGAAGTGGTATTGCATTGTGATTATAACGTTGCTCATACAAATGTTGTTCTTGGACTAGTTGAATCTTTAGTTGGACTCATTCCTGCTGGTGGGGGTTGTAAGGAAATGCTGTGGCGTTGGTTACAAACTCCAGAAGGTAAAGAAAATTCTGAACATGCGTCTATGAAAGTTTTTGATCTTATTGGTTATGCTATTACTGCTACCTCACCAAATGAAGCGCTGCCAAATCAATTCTTTTTAGAAAAGGATAAGGTGGTAATAAATAGAGACAGACAATTATCAACGGCTATCGATTTATTAAATAATATTGAGGGAGGTTATGAAAAACCATCTCAACCTAAATTCAATTTAGGCGGTAGTGCTGTCAGAGATAAAATGTTTGAAAAACTTGAAGCACTATATAATGAAAATAAAATTTTAGACCACGGATTAGAAGTAGGTAAGCAAATTGCTTTTGTACTTAGTGGTGGAAATACAAATATTGATAATGAATTAAGTGAAGATGATCTTTATAATCTTGAATTAGAAGCTTTCATGAGACTTATCCAGATGCCTAAAACTCAAGAGCGAATAAAACATACACTTGAAACTGGAAAACCATTAGTAAATTAAATTAATTTCTTGTAGTATTTGATCCTTTTAGGAAACAGATGAGTAATTTTGATACAAACCTAGATAAAAATTCAGCCAATTTTGTTCCACTATCACCATTAAGTTTTATAACTCGCGTGAAAGATATTTATCCAAACTATGACTCTTTAGTTTATGGAAAAAGAAGTTACACTTGGCTTGAAACCTATAATCGATGTACCAAGTTTGCTAGTGCATTAGCAAAAAAAGGAATTACAAAAGGAAGTACCGTTTCAATCATAGCGGCAAATACTCCAGAATTATTCGAAGCACATTATTCTATCCCAATGACTGGCGGCGTTATTAATACGATCAATACTAGACTTGATGCAGATACAATTGCGTATATTCTAGATCATAGTGATGCAAAACTTCTTATAACTGATACTCAATTTTCACCTACAATGAAAAAAGCTTTAAAAATATATGGGAAGAATATTCCTATTATTGACATTCATGATGATCAGGCAGTTTTTAAAGATGGTGAGGGTGAACAAATTGGAGAAATGACATATGAAGAATTTTTACAAACGGGTGATGATAATTTTAATTGGTCTTTACCTGAAGATGAATGGCAAGCAATCTCACTAAGCTATACATCAGGCACAACTGGTAAACCAAAAGGTGTTGTGTATCACCACCGTGGATCATATTTAATGTCAACAGGAAGTGTTACGGCATGGAACATGCCTAATAAATTAACATTTCTTTATACCGTTCCAATGTTCCACTGTAACGGATGGGGTTATCCTTGGACAGCTGCTTTAATACATGCAAAGATTATTTGCTGCAGATACATTGTTGCAAAAGATATTTATAACTTAATAGATAAATATAAAGTAACTCATTTTGGAGGTGCTCCTATAGTTTTAAGTTTAATTGCTAATGCTGATGAAAAAGATAAAAAAGAAATAAATCATAAAGTATATGTATTAACTGCTGGAGCTCCACCAACGAGTGCAATTCTTGAAAAGATGGATAACTTAGGTTTTGAAGTTATGCATGTATATGGGTTAACCGAAACATACGGCCATATTCTTCAATGCGCTTGGAATGAAGAATGGGAGTCACAATCAAAATCTGAAAAAGCTGATATTAAAGCAAGACAAGGTGTTCGTTATCCAAATACTGAAGAAGTTTGTGTCGCAGATCCAGAGACCTATGAAAAAGTTCCAATGGATGGAGAAACCATGGGAGAGATTTTAATTCGAGGTAATGTTGTAATGAAAGGATATTACAAAAATAAAGAGGCGACTGAAACATCCATGAAAAAAGGATGGTTTCACTCTGGTGATTTAGCTGTTGTCTATCCTGATGGATATATTCAAATAAAAGATAGATCGAAAGATATTATAATTTCTGGTGGAGAAAATATTTCATCTGTGGAAGTGGAAAATGTTGTTGCAAAACATCCAGCTGTTTCCTTGGTTGCAGTAGTCGCCAAACCAGATGAGAAGTGGGGTGAAACACCTTGTGCTTTTGTAGAATTAGCACCTGGAAAAAATGCCACAGAAGAGGATATAATTCAGTTTTGTAAAGAAAATATGGCTGGATTTAAAAGACCAAAGCATGTAATCTTTGGTGAATTACCAAAAACTTCAACTGGGAAGATACAAAAGTTTGAATTAAGAACAAAAGCAAAGGAGTTATAATGGATCCAAAAACTTATAAATTTGACACACTCAGTCTACATGCTGGTTATCAACCAAGTAAAAACGCTGGCTCAAGACAAGTTCCAATTTATCAAACAACTTCATATATGTTTGATGATGTTGATCATGCGGCAGCACTTTTTAATTTAGAAAGAGGTGGTCATATTTATAGTCGTATGTCCAACCCAACAGTACAAGTCCTAGAAGAAAGAGTTTGTGCACTTGAAGGAGGAACAGCTGCTCTTGCAACTGCATCTGGAATGAGTGCAATATTTTTAACTATTATGACTCTTTGTAACGCTGGCGATCACATGGTTGTTTCTTCTCAGCTTTACGGTGGAACAGTAAATTTATTTAGATTAACACTTCCAAAGTTTGGTATTAAAACAACTTTTGTAAAACCAAGAGATACAGAAGGTTTTAAAAAAGCTATTCAACCAAATACTAAAGGAATTTTTGGTGAGCTTGTTGGTAATCCTGGTAATGAATTAATGAACATGCCTGAAGTTTCAAACATAGCAAAAGAAGCAGGTATCCCACTAATAATTGATAGTACTTATCAAACTCCTTATTTGTGCAGACCTTTTGAACACGGAGCTGACCTTGTTGTACACTCACTAACTAAATGGATGAGTGGTAATGGTTCTTCTATGGCAGGAATATTAGTTGAAGGTGGAACTTTTGATTGGATGCAAAATGATAAATTTCCTTCTATGACAGAACCTTACGAGGGCTATCATGGATTATCATTTGCAGAAGAATTTGGTCCAACAGCTTTTACAATGATGGCAAGAGCTGAGGGTATGAGAGATATGGGGCCTTGTTTAGCTCCTCAAAATGCTTGGAATATTTTACATGGTTTAGAAACTCTTTCTCTTCGAATGGAAAAACATTGTTCTAATGCTTTGAAAATGGTTGAGTATTTATCAAATCATGAGAGTGTTGAAAAAATTCTTCCTAAGGGAACTGGATCAATGATTGCCTTTGGAATTAAAGGTGGAAAAGAAGCAGGTGCTGCTTTTATTAATAATGTTAAACTTGCGTCACATTTAGCAAATGTTGGTGATGCAAGAACACTAGTTATACACCCAGCATCTGCAACACACTCACAAATGGATGAGGCAACTTTAAAATTTGCTGGATTATCTCATGATATGATTAGATTATCTGTTGGCTTAGAAGACTTTGAAGATATTGTAAACGATTTCGAAGATGGATTCAGAGCTGCAAAAAAACCTCGTTTAGTTGCAAACAAATAAATGAAGTTTAAAGTTCGCGGAATTGATACGTTTGCCTCCACTGGAGGCAGACCTTTTGATAAAAATAAACCTCTTATAATCTTCGTTCACGGCAGTGGACTAAGTCACATGGTTTGGGTTTTACAAACTCGCTACTTTGCATTCCGTGGATATAGCGTTTTAGCTGTTGATTTACCAGGTCACGGACTTTCTTCTGGTGAAAGTTTAAAAACTATTGAAGAAATGGGAAACTGGGTTGGCGATGTAATTGGAGCAGTTGGATGTAAAGAAGCTTCACTAGTTGGACATTCTCAAGGATGTCTTGTAACAATGGAATGTGTTGCTCAACACCCAGAAAAAATTAAAACGTTAACTCTTATGGGTGGCGCATCTGCAATTCCAATGAATCCTGAACTATTAAGGCTTGCTGAAGAGAGTAATCCTAAGGCTGTTGATCTTATGATGGATTTTGCACACGGGCCTGCAGGACATTTTGGAGGTCATCCTGTTCCAGGTTTATATCACCTAAATGTTGGTTCCATGATTGTTCAAAATAAAGAAATTAAAGATACTCTAGGTGTCGATTTTAGAGCATGTGATAATTATAAAAATGGACCTGAGGTTGCTAAAAAATTGGATTTACCTACTCTTTCTATATTAGGTGCACAAGACAGAATGTGCCGTTTAAAAGATGGAAAAATTCTTGCTGATTATATTAAGGGC
>LUMS01000087.1_pt1 | contig 24652 bp, 28 predicted proteins | sample 729711 | NCBI WGS metagenome assembly LUMS01 (sample SAMN03860298, study PRJNA289734) | marine metagenome | biome: seawater column; feature: ocean; material: water; isolation source: Red Sea water column Station 192 - depth 25m | place: Saudi Arabia: Red Sea | collected 2011-10-15 | depth 25 m | reverse complement strand
GTAGATGGAGTAATTGAAGGGGTGGTTGAAAATATAGGATTTAGATCAACAGTTATAAGAAAATTTGATAAATCACTGGCAATTATTCCTAATTTTCAATTTGCAGAAAATGCAGTGATTAATAACACAAGAAAGACTAATTGGGCTATTAGTTGGATAATAACTCTTCAATATGACACTACAATCGATCAATTAAAAACCATAAGAGATGAGATTGAAGATCACATAAATAAAGGTGATGATTATGATCAATCTGTAGGAGTCGCCGTAAGAATAGATAAGTTTTCAGATAGCTCAATTGATATGTATGTAAGATGTTTTACAAAAACAAATAGTTGGACTAATTATTTACAAGTTAAAGAAAATCTGGCACTTGAAATAAAAAAAATTGTTGAAGGTAAGGGAGCTGCCTTTGCATTCCCAAGTCAGTCCATTTATGTTGAAAAAAAATGATTGCTATGCTTTTAATGTACTAAATACAAGCAATCGGTTTGTATATTTAATATTAGATTTCACTTATAAAATGACAGAACCGATTTTAATGAGAATAAGAAGATTTTTACCTAACCTTGGTGCTTTTGATATTTCTCCTATCGTACTTCTTTTGTTGATATGGTTCATAGAAATGTGTATGAAACTCTACATTGCACCACTAATATTTTAATAAATGATTTTAATTGATGGAAAAAAAGCTGCTGCTGATTTAAGAGAAGAGCTCAAGAAAGAAGTCTTATCTTTAAAAGATAAGCATAATAAAGTACCAGGTTTAACAGTCATATTGATTGGTGATTTAGCACCTAGTCAAATTTATGTTAGAAATAAAGAGAAATCTGCCAATGAAGTGGGCCTTAAATCAGAGGTGATTAGATACCCTGACAATGTTGAAGAAAGTGAAGTTTTAAAAAAAATCGATGAACTTAATAATGACGATTCTGTTTCAGGAATTTTAGTTCAGCTCCCACTTCCTAAACATATTGATAAACAAAAAGTTATAGAGGCAATTATGCCAGAGAAGGATGTAGATGGATTTCATCCCATGAATGTTGGTAATCTGTCGTCAGGTTATGAAAGTTCTATTCCGTGCACTCCTTTAGGTTGTTATTTATTAATAAAAAAAATTGAACCAAACCTTAATGGAAAAAAGGCTGTAATTGTTGGAAGATCAAATTTAAATGGTAAGCCAATGACACAGTTGTTGTTGAAAGAAAATTGTACAGTTACAATTACTCATTCAAAAACAAATGATCTTAAAGGAGAATGTTTAAAAGGAGACATTATAGTCGCTGCTGTTGGGATCCCCGAGCTTGTAAAAGGTGATTGGGTAAAAAAAGATGCAATTGTGATTGACGTTGGTATTAATAAAACTGAAAACGGCCTAGTTGGCGATGTGGCATTTGATGAAGTATCAAAAGTTGCAAAAGCTTTAACTCCAGTTCCAGGTGGAGTCGGACCTATGACTATTGCATGTTTACTTAAAAATACAATTGAGTGTTTTAAGAGAGCAAATAAATAAAATTTATTACTGATTTCTAATTAAAGGATAAACTTTAGGACTTAAGTATTTAAGATTAGTTAGCATAATTAAAATCAAGGTCACAGTTCCTATAGAGGCGCCAAGGTAAATTAAAACTTTAAAATCAAATTGCCAAACTAATTCAAAAATATTCTCCATAATAAATTTTGATCCAATTACTGCAAAAAAAATTGCAATTAATATTACCGACATAAAAATAATTATAAATTCAAATATTCATGAGGAATTTTTTTTGCAAATTGTGGATTAAATAACATGGCAAAATTAATACTTAGATCACGATAATCAACTTCTCTAAAATTAACTATTTCTCCATCAATTTCTCGACCATAAATGTTTAAAGTAAAAATATCTCCCAACTCAATATTAAAATCTTTAGCCACTTTTGCATCAAGTGATATCTGAAGTTGGTTAGGTTTAGATAAATCCCACCATTCTCCTTTTAAAATTGGGTTATCTTTAGGAATATTTTCAACCCAAGAAGATCTTCTTTCACTTCCAATTACCCAATAACTATCATTATCTGGTTTAATATAGCTATTTGGATTCACACCATTAATTTTTACTATTCCGGAAGAAACCATAGGTACTATTTCAATGTCCGCATCAGGGTCCATTTTGTAAACACCTTGTTCAAATTTTTTCTTTTCACCCTTTTGAATTCCAACAAAAAAATAATCAGGTGCAATATCTGGAATAGATCTTGCAATTTCTCTCTTAAAATTTGTTCCAACCAAAGCTAAAGTTAATAATAAAGTTACACCTAAGCCTAAAGACATGATTGTGATAGGAGTGATACTTTTTGTTTGAGTTATATTTTTAATCGATACTTTTAAAGAGATATTTGAAATAAAATTAAACTTTTTCAGTAAATAAATTATAATTTTCGAAAGTAAAAAAAATACAATTAGACATACAAAAAAAGCCAGAAAATAACCCAAGCTATAAGAAGGCCTTTCAGATCCTAGTGTAAACAATAAAACTAAAAATGATAACAAGATAAAACTTAAAATAACTGACTTTTTTGAGTAATAAAATTGTAGGTTTTGGAATACATTTCTAAATAGGTTTGATGCTTTAACTTGATCAATTGAACTTATTGTTGGTATTGAAAAAATTATAAGAACTAACAAACCTACAATAAATATTTTTATAAAATTAATTAAAGAGAATTTTGGATAAACATTTAATCCCAACCCATCAGATAAATATTTGTCTGCAATTGGTACAATTAAAAAACTTGAGCCATAAGAAATTACAGTAATAATAAATAATAATATTAATAATTGAAGATAATAAAGTGTTTTTATATTCCCTGAATAAAATCCTACAGCTTTTCTTACAGCTATAGACATATTGTTCTGGTTTATAAATGACAACAATGTATTAGCGATACCTATTCCAGCAATTAACATTGCACTAATTGAAACTAAAGAGAGAAATTGGGAAAAATTATTAATTATCCTTTTTAAGCCACTTGCTGAATTTTCTGGAAATCTAAGTTTTACTTTTTGGTCATCTTTAAAAATATCTTTGATCTTACTTTCTATTTTTTCTGGATCATCACTTGGATTAAATTTTACTTTATATTCATAATTTAAAAAACTACCTATTCCATTTAGTTTTAGTATCTCCAAAGTTTGTTTTCCTGCTAATGCCCAATCTCCAAAAGCTACAAACCCACTGACATCAGGTACAGATTTTATAATTCCAACAACTATGAAACTTTGATCTTGTACCTTAACTTTGTCATTTATTTTTATCTTTAAAGTTTTTGATAAACTTTCATTAATCAAAATTGTCTTTGGTTCCTTTTGCATTCTTTCATAAGCATCTTCTGGCTCATAAACAACTTCACCGTAAAGTGGATATTTTTCATCAACTGTTTTAATCCTTGTAAATAATGATTTATTTTTTTCTCTGCCTGTCGTAGAAAGCATTGTACTGAACTCTATCATTTGTGAGACAGTTGAAAATTCCTTTACTTTATTGACTAAATTAAGATCCCCCTGATTACGGTTATAATCGATTTCGAGATCTCCACCCAAAAGAACTTTTGCATTATCATTAAGCTCTTTTTTTAAACTATCTTCGATTGTAAAGATGGCACTTAAAATAAAAAGACTGATAAACAGCGTTACAATAATGCTTGAAATTTTTTTATAATTTCTGCTTAAATCCTTTAAAGCATACTTGAATATTAAACTTAACTCCGAAGAATTATTTAATTTTTCCATCTTTGATTTTAATTTTTCGTTTTGCTTTGTCTGCTAATTTTGGATCATGTGTGACCATTATTAAAGAAGACCCTTCTTCTTTGACGTATTTAAATAAAATTTCAGAGATCATTATTGAGTTTTCGGTATCTAGATTACCAGTTGGTTCATCAGCTAAAATCAAATCTGGTTTCATTGCAATAGCTCTTGCAATCGCCACACGTTGTTGCTCTCCGCCAGATAATTGACTTGGAAGATTATTGAATCTATGTTTTAGACCAAATCGATCTAATAAACTTTTTGCTTCTTTCTCTGGATTTTTAAATTCATTAAGTTCAAGTGTTAAAGCTACATTTTCAACAGCTGTATAATTTGGAATTAAATAGAAAGATTGAAATATAATTCCTATATTTTGCTTTCTAATTTCAGATACTTCGTCTTCATTAAGATTTGTTATTTCCCTGTCTTGAAATATAATTTTCCCTGAGGTTGGACGTTCTAGTCCACCAATAAGCATAATCAAGCTTGTTTTTCCTGACCCACTTTCTCCAACCACAGATACAGTTTCTTTTTTTTTTATAGTTAAATCAATATTTTTTAAAACATTGATATTGTCCTTCCCAGTTTGGTATTTGAGATTTATTTTTTTTAATTTAAGAAGTGTGTTCATGAATAAAAGTTTATTTATAAAAATATTGTTATTCTTTCTAGTGCACATAAATGCAAGTGCAATAGAAAAGGTTATATTATTCGGCGATAGTTTAATGGCGGGTTATGGTCTACCTAAAGAACAACACTTATCTTTGGTTTTAGAAAGTAATCTCGTTAGGAGTGGTTTAAATATTAAGGTAATAAATGGAAGTGTGTCAGGAAGTACTTCTTCTGGTGGATTGAATAGAGCAGAATGGAGTTTATCAGAACCCGGTATTGATCTAATCATCCTTGGTCTTGGGGCAAATGATATGCTTAGAGGAATTCAACCAGATGAAACTGAAAGAAATTTAGAAGAAATAATTAAAATTGCTAATAGTAAAAAAATAAAAATTATAATAGCTGGGATGGTTGCGCCAACAACTCATGGAACTAAATATAAAAAAAATTTTGATGCTATTTATCCTAAATTGTCAAAAAAATATAATTTACCTTTAATTCCATTTTTGCTAGAGGGTGTTGCTCTTGATCCAAATCTAAATCAACAAGATGGCATACATCCTAACAAAGCTGGAACAATAGTTATAAGTAATACAATTCAAGATATTATTTCAAAAAATTATTAATCGGATATGAAAAAAAAATATCATCATTTAGCAAATGGCACATTTCGTAATCCTGAAGGATCAAAGGTGATTGATATGAATTTCAATTGGTCGTTTAAGGTCTTTAACCAAGAAAAAAAAAAATTAGATATGACTTTTCCTGAAAGTAATATCATTAAAAAAGAAAAAGTTTTATTGGATTTAAATAATTTCCAAAAAGAAGATTATGTAGCGTGGATAGGTCATGCAACATTTTTATTAAAATTAGGGGAAATAACAATAATAACAGATCCAGTTTTTTCAAAAAATGCAGGACCTTTATTTTTTGGGCCAAAGAGATTTACCGAACCAGCATTAAAACTTAATGAGATACCAAGAACAGATATTTTTCTACTAACTCACAATCACTACGATCATCAAGATATGAAAACAATAATGAGATTTCCTTATAAAGAATCTAAAGTCCTGTTACCTTTAGGACTAAAAAAATATTTTAAAATTAATAGATTTAAAGATGTAAATGAAATGGATTGGTATGATCAAATAAGAATAAATCAGAATTTAAATATTACTTTTTTGCCATCAGTCCACTGGTCAAAAAGGAGTTTAACGGATACTAACAAAACTTTATGGGGCAGCTATTTGATTGAATACAAAGGAAAAAAAATATTATTTTCATGTGATACTGGTGTTGGAAAAATATATAAAGAATTGGGAGATAAGTATGGTCCAATTGATTTAACATTTATTAACATTGGCGCATATAATTTTTATCCTATGGCTTCAATTAAAGATTCTTCTGCTTACCACACTAACCCTGAAGAAGCCCTTGGACTTGCTAAAGATTTAAAAAGTAAAAAAGTAATTGGAATGCATTGGGGAACTTTTGTCTTATCACTTGAACCAATATTAGAGCCCCCTTTAAGGTTTAAGCAAAATGCAGAAAAATTTGGATTTAAAAAAGATGATGCAATTATTTTTAAAATTGGTGAATTTAAATTATTTAAAGAGCTTTTTGATACTAACTAGAATTTTCCATCAACCACAATCCATCTTGATTTAAAAAATATAGTTTACCATTTATAGGATGAATTTGTATGTCTCTGATTCTTCCAATTTTATCTTTAAATATTATTTCCTCTTTTACGTTTGATAAATCATTAAACTCTAATTTTCTTAAAGACTTATCTTTAAGAGAAGTAATTAATGCATGACCATTCCAATCTTTAAATTCATTACCTTTATAAATTGTGATTGCACTTGTGGCTATTGATGGAACCCAATATTGAATGGCTTTTGTAAAGCCAGGTTTCCATTTTGGCCCTATTGGTATACCTGAATAATTTGTGCCACCCCATCCAAGAATTTTCCAACCATAATTTTCACCTTTCTTTGCTTCACCAAACCAATCGCCTCCTTTTGCACCATGATTGCTCATATAAATTTTTCCATCAAAAGGTGATAAAGCTAAACCTTGAGGATTTCTTACACCAATTTGATATATTTCAGGTAGCCAGTCTGATTTCCCCTCAAAACGAGGATTGTCTTTTGGAATGCCACCATCTAGATAAATTCTAATTATACTTCCTGGATGTTTATTTCCATCTTGAGCAATCATTCCCCCACCTCTTTCACCTGCAGAAGCAAATAAATAATTGTCTTTAATTACCAGTCTTGAACCAAAATGATAAGGCGAGTCAATTGGTGGATTGGCTTGAAAAATATTTTTAAAATTTAATTTGTTTTTATTAAATTTTGCACGTGCAATTGAAGTACTAGTCTTCCAATTATTTCTATTTTCTGTGTATGAGATGTAAATGTAATCTTCATGATACAGAATATCCAATAATCCTCCCTGTCCATATTCTACAAAATTTAAGTTATGACCAATTTCACTTACCTCTCTTGTTGAAATATTAACAAGTTTTATTTTGCCACCTTTCTCGGTAACAATCATTTCATTATCATTAACGAACGACGAACCCCAAGGTGCTTCTAATTCAATAATTTTATTAAAATTAAAATTTTTACTAAATGAATTAGTTGATAATAGTATTAATGATAAAAGAAATAATAATTTCTTCACTCTATGAAAGTTTTGATCTACCACCATCGACAGCAATAATTTGTCCTGTAACCCAAGAACTGTCTTCAGTTATTAGAAATTTTGCAAGCGAAGCTGAGTCTTTACCTTCTCCAAGTCTTTTTAATGGATGGGCTTTTGCTATACCATCAGCTAAAACTTTATTTTTAAGCATTGGCTCTGCAATTTTTGAATTAGTTAAACTTGGAGCAATGCAATTTACTCTTATATTAGGAGCAAATTCTGCTGCTAAAGAAACAGTTAATCCTTCAACAGCTGCTTTAGTTGAAGCTATAATTGCATGATTTGTAAAACCCCTTTGAGCAGCAACAGTTGAAAACAAAACAATCGATCCTTTATTTTTTTTTAAACTTTCTTGATAACCTTTAATTAAATCTACTGCAGAATATAAATTTAGTTTCATACATTTTGTAAAATCTTGTTCTGAAACCATTCTCAAAGGTTTTAAATCAATTGAACCAACACAATAAGCTATACCTTTGATATCATCTATTTCGGACTTAATCTTTTCAACAAAACCATTTTCTAAAACATCAGAGACTGTATATTTACAATTTAGTTTTTCAGACAAAGATTTTGTTCTTTCTTCATCCCTACCAATTAAATGTACTTCTTTGCCGGCTGCGTATAACTGTTCGGCTAAATTAGATCCGATAGATCCTGTCGCACCTACTACTAAATATTTTTCTGACATAAATTTTTAAAGAGTTATATATAGTTAATGAAATTATTTTTTCTACTTGGAAATCAGCTTTTCTCAGAGAAATATCTAGAAAAGTACAGAAAAGACCACTTTTTCTTTATGGCTGAAGATTATCAGCTTTGTACGTACGAAAAGCATCATAAACAAAAGATATTATTGTTCTTATCTTGCATGCGATCTCACGCAGATAGACTAAAAAAAAATAAATTTAAATTAGAATATTCTTCGATCGAGGATAAATCTTTCAAGCTGGATTACACAGAAAAATTAAAAAAAATAATTAAAGCAAAAAAAATTAAAGAAATTTCAAGTTTCGAAATTGAGGATAAGTTTTTTGAAAATAAAATTACCAATTTTTTAAAAAAGGAAAAAATTAAATGGAATATTATTCAAACACCAATGTTTTTAAATTCTAGAGAAAAATTTAAAAACTATTTATCGAAATCAAAAAAACCTTTTATGGCAGTTTTTTATAAAGAGACTAGAAGAGATTTGGATATACTCATGAAAAAAGATGGTAATCCAGAAGGAGGCAAATGGAGTTTTGACGAAGAAAATCGAAATAAACTTCCAAAAAATATATCTATACCCAAATTTCCTAAAATTACTGAGACTGTTCATACGAAAAAACTAAAAATTTTAATTGATAAAAATTTTAAAAGTCACCCAGGTAATACGAAAGACTTTTGGTTTGCTACGGAATATGATGATGTAATTAAATTATTAAATTTTTTTATTAAAGAGAAATCAAATTTATTTGGGGATTATGAAGATGCAGTTGATCAGAAAGACAATATATTATTTCATAGTGCTTTAAGTCCTTACATCAATTTAGGTCTTATCACTCCAGAATTTATAATTAAAAAAGTTTTAGATTTTCACAACAAAAATAAAATAAGATTAAATTCCTTAGAGGGTTATATTCGTCAAGTAATCGGGTGGAGAGAATTTATGAGGGGAATATATCAAAGCTATTCAAAAGAAATGGAAACTAGAAATTTTTTTAAACAAAATAGAAAAATGAAAAACTCATGGTACGAAGGAACAACAGGATTACCACCTCTAGATTATGCTATTAAAAATGCAGTGAATTATGGTTGGTCACATCATATTGAAAGGTTAATGATCTTATCAAACATAATGAATTTATGTGAAATTAAGCCAACGTATGTTTACAAATGGTTTATGGAAATGTTTGTGGATTCCTCTGACTGGGTAATGGTCCCGAATGTTTATGGAATGGGGCTTTTCAGTGATGGAGGAATATTTGCAACAAAACCATATATTTGCGGCTCCGCTTATTTCATGAAAATGATGGATTTTAAAAAAGGAGAATGGTGCAATACCATGGATGGTCTTTATTGGAGATTCATAAATAGAAATAGAGCCTTCTTTTTAAAAAATCCTAGACTTTCTATGATGGTTAGAATTTTCGATAAAATGAAACCTGATAGAAAAAAATTAATTTTAGCTGAGGCAGAAAAATTTATTAAACAAAATACTGCATAGTGAGAAAAGAAAATTTACCCACAAAAATTTGCCCTGTATGTAAGAGACCTTTTACTTGGAGAAAAAAATGGAAATTAAACTGGGATAAAGTGAAATATTGTTCTAAGAAATGTTCAAAAAATAACTAATTAACAACAAGAGCAGCTTTTCTTTTTCTCTGGTTTTTTTGCTTCAATCACTTCTTCTTTAGGGGCTGATTGTTCAAGAATTTTTGCTGCTTCAGCTTCTTTCTCTTTTAATATTTTATTTTCAATGTATGCGTAAAGAGAGTTGAAACCTAATTTTGAAGCTTTCTTTTCTTCGTAATTCCTTCTGCCTTTAAGATTTTCAATAATTTCAAGAACTTGCGGGTTATTCATATTATTGTTATCTCATAATTTTGATAATTTACAATAGTTCTTTAAAAAAATTCTTTAATTATAGTTGGTATATACTTTTTGAAATTAAAAAAACCTTTATTGCAATATTTCCAAGAACTTCGGTCTAAATTACGATAAAGAAATTTTATATTATTTATTCCTTGAGAAGTTAAAAAATCTAAGTTTTCTCCAACACAAGGATATAAAAAATAACTATTCTCAATTGTTTTAAGGTTACCAATATCAATAATTTCACAATCCAAAGATTTTTCATCCAACCTTCTTTTTTGATCCTGAATTAAATTAGTCTTAAATTTCACTGTTTTTTCACTAAGTTTAATATTCCTACTGCCGTTATTATTATTAACTAAATAAATTTTTTTAAATTTATGGTCTTTGAAATCAGTCAACTCAAAAGAAAGATTATTATCAAAAATAATTAAATTTTGCTCATCCAAACTTACTGGATTACTAAAATCTTTTAAGACAGCCTTGTATATTTTCTCGCTAACTTTAGGTGGTGCATTTTCATTTAAATTAATGTTATTAAATCTGTTATTAGTAAATTTTTTTATATTCCATTCACTTGCCAAATAATGCTTACCTTGTGTTTGTATCCCAGCAACCCATCTCCATCCTAATGTATTAGATGCTGCATCTCCATCATAGAGATGCTTCATAAAAAATTCAGCTCCTAATTGCCAAGGTAAATTTAAAGTAAAAATCCAGATACTGGCAAACCACATTCTTGTATGATTATGAAGGTAATTAAATTCTTTTAATTCTTTAACCCATTCATTAAAACATTCTATATTTGTATTTCCATCAATGGCATTTAAATAATCTTTATTATCTTTGTATTTTTCTCTTATAATTTTTAGTTCTATTATGTAATCTGTCCATACATTAGGTCTTAATTCTAACCATCCTTTCCAATAAGTACGCCACAAAACCTCCTGAATAAATTTTTCATTTTTAGAAAATGAAAATTTCTTTAAGGCTTTATCTATAACTTCTAACTCATTTAATATTCCATGAGATATATATGGAGAAATACAAGATATATTTGATCTTTTATCTGGACCAAAATCAAAATTTCTCAATCTTGAATATTCAGAAAGATTATTTTCAATAAAATTATCTAGTTTATTAGTGGCTTGCGCCCGACTTGGTTCAAAATTCATGATATTTTATTTTAATTTTTTCTTGTGAAAATTAATAAATCTTTCAACATTTGATTTATTAAAAGTTTTATTTTCCTCAAATGAAACTTTTTTCATAGAATAAGCTGAACTTTTAGTTATTCTTGAATGAATAATAACATTCCCTTTATATAACCTCAATTTAACTGATCCATTAACTTTACTTCTCTTAAGATCTACAATTCTTTGTAATTTAAATCTCTCTTTAGAAAACCAATATCCATTGTAAATCAGTTCCGCATATCTAGGCATAATTTTTTCTTTCTTATGCATTGTATCTTTATCAAGTGTAACAGACTCTATAGCCCTATGAGCGTGCATTAATAAAGTTCCGCCTGGTGTTTCGTATACACCTCTTGATTTTATACCGATAAATCTATTTTCTACTAGATCAACTCTTCCAACAGCATTTTTTCCAGCTATGTCGTTTAATTTTCCAAGCAATTTAGATGGAGATAATTTTTTCCCATTCACTGCAATCGGATCTCCACTTTTAAAGTCTATTTTTACAATTGAAGATTTATTAGGTGCTTTTTCTGGAGATACCGTTCTTTGAAAGATAAAGTCAGGTGCAGAGTTTTTTGGATTTTCTAACAACTTTCCTTCTGTTGATGTATGAAAAATATTATCGTCTACTGAAAAAGGTGGCGCTCCTTTCTTGTCTTTAGGTATTTCAATTTTATTTTTTTTTGCATAATTAATTAGATCTGATCTAGATTTCAGTTTCCAAATTCTCCAAGGCGCAATAACTTTTATTTTAGGACCAAAATAATGATAACCTAACTCAAATCTTACTTGATCATTTCCTTTTCCTGTTGATCCATGAGATACAGCATAGGCATTAAATTTTTTAGCAATTCTAATTTGATCTTTGGCTATTAAAGGTCTAGCAATTGAGGTTCCAAGCAAATAAACACCTTCATATATTGCATGGCCCCTAATCATTGGATAAACATAATCTTTTACAAAAATATCTTTTAGATCTTGAATAATAATATTTTTTACGCCAAGTTTTTTTGCGTTTCTGAAAATTTTATTTCTATCTATTTCTTGACCAATGTCTGCAGTATAACAAATTACTTCTGCATCATAATTTTCCTGTAACCATTTTAATATGATTGATGTGTCCAAACCTCCAGAATAGGCAAGAACTATCTTTTTCTTTGATTTCATTATTTAACTACAGCTTTTTTTAGCCGCGTTATATGCTTTAGTGAAGCCCATCAAAGAATAATGATCAATTGTTTGAGATCCAGATTTATTATATCCAGTAACCATTAATCTTGAGGCCTTTTTCATTCTGCTAACAACTTTTTTTTCAATTTTATTACTTGAAATCCATGCAAAATTATCTTGAGCTATATCAAATTTATATTTTGATTTACCAGAGCTAGCTGTAATTGAATTTTGACTGTTGTATTCATAGCCTGAGGTTGTGCTTACTTCGTCTTTAATTTTTTCAGATGGTCTAAAAGTTACAAATAATCTTGCATCTCTATCATTTTTTTTAGGAGATTGAAGAACAGGTTTAGATTGAGCAAAACATACTTTACTATCCCCATTAGTAACAACAATTGCATCCCAGTCTTTAAATGTTCCTATTTTATTTAATTCTTCTGAATAAGAAGTTGATCCTAATAAGAGAATAAAAAAAATTATTTTAAAAATTATGGACATGGATTTGGATATTTTTTTTGAATTTCATTAATTTCATTAATTATTTCTTTATCAAGATTCACTTTTACACTTTCTATATTTGTTTTCAACTGCTCCATTGTTGTTGCACCAATAATAACGCTAGACATGAAATCCTGTATCTCACAAAATTTTATACACATTTGACTCATATCAATGTTGTATTTTTCACTAATATTAAAATACTCATCAACAGCTTCGTTAGTATTTGGTTTTCGATATCTTGTCCAAAAATCCCAATCTCTTTCCATCCGAGATCCTTTTGGAAATTGCTTATTTCTATATTTACCACTTAAAAAACCACTGGCTAAAGGAGAATAAGATAAACAGCCAATATTTTCTCTTATAGACACCTCAGCTAATCCAACTTCATATGACCTATTTAATAAACTATAGGGATTTTGTATGGACATCATTCTTGGCAAACTCTTTTCCTTTGAGAGTTTGAGATAATTCATAACACCCCAAGGAGTTTCATTAGATAAACCTACATGTCTAATTTTACCTTGCTCAATATACTTTTGTAATTCAACCAACACGTCTTCGAATTTATTCCATTCATTTTCTTTATGCACATAACCAAGTCTTCCAAAATTGTTTACATTTCTTTCTGGCCAATGAAGCTGATATAAATCTATATAATCAGTTTTAAGTCTTTTAAGACTGTTATGAAGTGCAGTTTCGAGATTCTTCCCTACAAAACTATTTTCACCATTTCTAATATAATCTCTTGCAGGACCACAAACTTTAGTTGCAAGTATCACATCTTTTCTTTTTTTTGTTTTTTCAAACCAATTTCCAATGATCGTCTCTGTATGACCAAAAGTTTCAGCTTTAGGAGGTACCGCATAAAGTTCTGCTGTATCCCAAAAATTAACCCCATTTTCTAGTGAGAAATCCATTTGTTCGAAGGCCTCTTCTTGGCTATTTTGTTCACCCCAAGTCATGGTGCCGAGACAAATTGTGCTAATATCTATATCAGTTGTTCCTAATTTTTTATAATTCATTAAATATTAAGTATTTGTTACCTATATTTTGACTGCTTGAAAAATTTAAAATTTATTACTATATATTTAATTATGGAATTCAATAGAGACAATATCTTAAATAGATCAACGACAGCAAAAAAAGCTGTTGTGATGGATGAAGGCCTTAGAGCCTACATGCTTAAAGTTTACAACTACATGGCAACTGGAGTTTTGCTAACGGGAATCATTGCATTGCTATCTTTTAAAATGTCAGTAGTTACAGATGCAAGTGGATCAATAGTTGCTTTAACTGAGTTCGGAAATGCAATTTATCTATCAGGATTGAAATGGGTGGTTATGTTAGCTCCTCTCGGAATTGTTTTTTATATGAGTTTTGGGATAAATAAAATGAGTTCTTCAAAAGCTCAAACTACTTTTTGGATTTTTGCAGCCTTGATGGGTTTATCACTATCATCAATTTTATTAGTTTACACAGGACTTAGTGTGACGAGAGTATTTTTCATATCTTCAGCAACATTTGGAGCTATGAGTATATATGGTTACACAACTAAAAGAGACCTCACAAAATTTGGATCATTCTTAATGATGGGTTTGATCGGTATTATAATCGCATCTTTAGTAAATATTTTCTTAAAATCTTCAATGATGTACTTTGCTATTTCAATCATTGGAGTTCTTATATTTGTTGGATTAACTGCATACGATACACAAAAAATTAAGAATATGTACGCAGCATCAGATTCAGGTGAAGTAATTGGCAAGAAAGCTGTTATGGGAGCTTTAACATTATACTTAGATTTTATAAATTTATTTATAATGCTTTTAAGATTGTTTGGTCAAAGAAGATAATCAAAAACTATAGTTTTTTCCAATTTGTTTTTTTTAGAAGTATTTCTAAATCATAAGCATTATTTAAAATTTTACCATTTCTATCAGTTATTAAATATTTCAAATTCTTATTAGAAGGTTTAAAATTTTTACAAATGTTGTAGATAGCTTTTTCTGCTGCATTTTTAAAAATACTAAAACTTACTCTTTTACTTGATATTGAGAGGCCATAGTCTTTCCAAGATCCTTCAGATACCATTTTAGCATATAGGTCTAATATAATTTTTAGTTCTTTTTTTTCAAAAAAATACCTTTGGTTTTGTTCTTTATTTGAATTATTTATTACTAATTTTAAATTACTCATTTAATTTGTGTTTATTAATCAACCCAACTTGTGATGCTGTAAAGATGAATGTAATTGGTAGCATTCCCCAAACTTTAAAGTTAACCCAAAATTCCTCTGTTTGAGTTCTCCAAACAATTTCATTTAATATAGCTAAAAAAATAAAAAAATAAGTCCATCTGTTATTCAAAATTTTCCAACCTTCATCAGACATTGGCAGTGTTTTTCCAAGTATTAATTTTAAAACTGGTTCATTGGTGAAGTATTTTCCAAAGAATAAAGCTAAGGCAAATAAAATATTTATAATAGTGGGTTTCATATAAATAAAAATTGGATTATCAAAATAAATTGTTAAACCTCCAAATAGAGTAATTAAAATTCCTCCTAACAAAGGAACCATCGGAACTTTTTTTTCCAGTATCCAAACCAAGAGAACAGAAATTATTGTTGCGACAATTAGAGGTGGTATTGCAACTTTTAAATTTTTATCACTGTTATAATAAAAGAAGAAAAAAATAGCTAAAGGCCCAACGTCTGTAATGAATTTTAGAAGTGATTTATTCACTGCTACATATTAACAGATTAATAAAACATTTATATTTTTTTTATTGATTTTTTTCATCAAATATCCATATTTAATATCGTGAGTACTCAAAAAGCTAAATTTTCAATTGGAGACGTTGTAAAACATAGACACTTCGATTTTAGAGGTGTGATTTACGATGTTGACTTTGAATTTAATAACTCAGAGGAGTGGTATCAATCGATTCCAAAAAACGTGAGACCTAGAAAGGATCAGCCATTTTATCATTTACTAGCAGAGAATGACGAAATTACTTACGAGGCTTATGTGTCTGAGCAAAATCTATTATTTGATGACTCTGAAGAGCCTATAAAACACCCTCTAATTAACGAAATTTTTTCAGGTAAGCGTGGATCAAGCTACTTCAAGCCTTCAAATTAACTAATAGCCAATATTTAAACACAATTGTCCCAAATCTCTGTCATATCTGTTTGTTATAAAATATTTAATTCTGATCAAGAGTACTGTTTTTCCTCTATCTCCCTCTGTATTCTTGGTCAGAAAATTTTGAACAATTTTAATCTAAAATTTATGTGTTATAAAAAATTATGATTAATTATTTCAATCCAAATAATACTTTAAAGATAATTAATAAAATACAAAAGTTTGTATTTGCGCTATTTATAATTGTATTGTTGCTTGGATTAGTTGAAGCTTTAGTTCTTTCTCCCGAGGATTATAAGCAGAGTGACTCAGTTAGGATTATGTATGTCCATGTTCCATCAGCTTGGATATCACTCGGAATATTTTCATTTATTTCCATTCTTTCTTTTGGAGTTTTTGTTTTTAAAAATAAAAATTTCTCTTTAATAACAAAAAGTTTAGCACCTTCTGGTTTTGTTTTTAGCATAATAGCTTTAGTTACAGGATCAATTTGGGGAAAACCAACCTGGGGAACTTGGTGGGCTTGGGATGCAAGAATAACTTCAATGCTCTTACTTTCAATTTTTTATTTATTGTTCATTACTTCTTGGAAGATTACGACAGACACTAGTAAAGCAGAAAAAATTAGCTCAATAATAGCAATTATTGGTCTTATAAATATTCCAGTTATAAAATTTTCAGTAGAATGGTGGAATACTTTACACCAACCTGCGTCAGTAAAAATTTTGGAAGAAACAACAATTCATTCTTCAATGTTGACACCATTAGCTATAATGACTGCGGCATTTGCTCTATTTTCACTTTTGATATTTTTAATGAAATATAATACAGAACTGTTAAAGATTAAAAATAAAGGTCTTAATAGATTATGATTAGTGAACTACTAAATATGAATGGATACGGTGTATACGTTTGGTCATCATTTATATTTACTCTATTTTCTTTTAGCTTCTTGTACGCGGTAGTAAAATTAAATTTAATTAAAGAGAAAAAGAAATTTGAGGAAAATTATAAATCACTAGATGAAAAGAAACTTGCATCAGTAGCTAAGCAAAAAACGTACAGAGAGATATTAGCAAACACTTCCACATCTAAAGTTTAACTAAAATTCACATGTACGGAAAAAAAGTTAAATTTAGAGCCCTTTTTATTTTTTTAATTTTAATTTCATTAGTTCTTACAATTTTTTTGGTGGTTAAATCTCTTGAGGAAAACGTAGTATATTTTAAGTCTCCAACAGACATTAAAAACCTTAATGAAATCAAAAATGCTCAAAAAATTAGAGTTGGTGGAATGGTGAAAAAAAATTCTATTAAAATAAACGATAAAGAAATTTTTTTCGTAATTACGGATTTCAAAAATGAATTATTAGTCAACTTTAATGGATCTGTACCTAATCTGTTTGAAGAGGGTAAGGGTGTAGTTGCTGAAGGTTTCTTAAAGGATAAAAGTTTTCTAAATGCTGACAAGATTTTAGCAAAACATGATGAAAATTATATGCCTCCTGAAGTCAGCGAAGCTATGAAAAACAATTAATTTGTATGTCTAATTATTTAGGAAATTATTCTTTATATATTGCTTTAATAGCATCTGTTTATTTAATTTTTAAGTCATACTTGGATGCAAATTCAGAAAATAAATATTTAGATAAAAACTTTATTTTAATTACTTCAATACAAACTATAATGATTACGGTAAGTTTTTTTAGTCTAGTTGCAGCTTTTGTAATTTCAGATTTTAGTAATGAAACTGTTTTCAACAATTCTCATACTTTAAAACCTTTATTTTATAAAGTATCAGGCACATGGGGAAATCACGAGGGAAGTTTATTATTGTGGTTATTAGTTCTTTCAATTTTTCTATTTATTTTTTTATTAAATTCAAGATCACAAGATACTAAATACAAACTTTTAACGATACTATTTCAACAAATTATTATTTCAGGTTTTCTAGTTTTTATTTTATTAACTTCCAACCCATTCAAAATGCTATATCCAATTCCTAGCGAGGGATTAGGTTTGAACCCTATTTTACAAGACCCTGCTTTAGCTATTCATCCTCCAATTTTATATTTAGGTTATGTTGGAACATCTATTATCTTTTCAGCTTCACTTGCCTCAATGATTAGCGGAAATATTGGAGATAAGTGGGCAAGGCACATTAAAAAATGGGTTTTGGTATCTTGGGTATTTTTAACAATTGGTATTTTGCTTGGATCTATATGGGCATATTATGAGCTGGGCTGGGGAGGTTTTTGGTTTTGGGATCCTGTAGAAAATGTTTCATTAATGCCATGGTTTTGCTTAACAGCGCTACTGCATACTGTAATTGTATTACAGAAAAGAAATTCGTTTAAAGAGTGGACTATTATTTTGTCAATTACAACTTTCTCACTGAGTATGAGTGGCACTTTTCTTGTTAGGTCTGGAATTTTAAATTCAATTCACACTTTTGCAAACGATCCATCAAGAGGGCTATATATATTAAGTTTTCTCTTTATCCTAATTTTGATGTCTATATTAATTTTCTTTTTTAATCAGAATAAAATATCAAACACAGCCAAAGAGAATTTTATTTTAAGTAAAGAGACTGCAATATTAGTGAATAACTGGTTTATGATGTTTTTTTTATCTGTTGTTCTTGTTGGTACAATTTATCCAATTTTTCTTGAAGTTTTAAATGGTTCAAAAATTTCTGTTGGTCCGCCTTTTTATCATAATCTTTTAATACCCTTCTTAATTCCTTTTTTAATATTCATGAGCTTTGGCCCAAGTTTGAAATGGATTAAAGATAAATTAAAAAAGTTTAACTATAATATTTTAATTATTTTTTTAGTTTCACTACTTATTTCATATGTCATTTTAACAAAAACCGAAAATTCATTTCTGTTGTCTATTCCTCTGATAGTTTTGAGCATCTATCTTTTATTAGTAACAATTAAGGATTTTTTTGTTAGCAAATCCTCGATTAGCCAAAAAATTTCACATTTTGGTTTTAGTTTATTAATTACTAGTATCTTATTGAATGGCCTTTTTTCTAATGAATTCAATTCAAATATGAAAGTAGGAGATGAAAGAATATTCAATGACAAAGTTGTAAAATTAAAAGAAGTTAATGTTAAAGATGTAGACAATTATAAATCTCTTAAAGCTAGTTTTGAAGTTACGAATAAAAATTCCTCTTTTGCTTTATACCCAGAAGTTAGGATTTACCAGCAGCCTTTAACTATTACGAGTGAAGCAGATATTAAGACAACATTATTTTCAGATAATTTTTTAGTATTTAATATTTTAAAAGATGATGGCTATTATAACGTAAGATATCAATATAAACCCTTAATGATTTGGATATGGATCTCAACTATATTTATTGGTTTTGGTGGTTTATTAAGTGTTATTAGAAAAAATGAGCAAAAATATTAAATTTTTAGGATTACTACTAACATTAATAATAATTTTTATAATCTTGCTCAAGGGATTGAACGTATCGAAAGATTACTCTAACGAGAAATTAAAAAGTAAAATAGATTTTTCACTTAATGCAAAAAAACTATTTTCTGATGAAATAATTAATATTTCAGACTTATTTGATAAAAATAGTCCTTCTGTAGTAAATATTTGGGCATCTTGGTGTGCACCATGTAGAGAAGAGCATCAGTTTTTAATGAAATTAAAAGATATGAACATAAATATAATTGGAATTAATTATAAAGACAGTCCAAAAAATGCGAAAAATTTTTTAAGCTCACTTGGAAATCCTTATTCAGAAGTTATTACCGATAATGATGGAACAAAATCAATAGAATTCGGAGCTATTGGTGTTCCTGAAACTTTTATCATAAGTGGTAAAACAAATGAGATAATTAAAAAGTATATTGGTCCATTGACAAGCGACAATTTAATAGAAATAAAAAATTTATTAAAAAAAAATGCTTAAAATTTTAAAATTAATATTGCTGCTATATTTTAGTTTTAATTTTTCCTATGCGAATGAAATAAATACCAAAGTAGATCAAATTACAAAAAACTTAAGGTGTTTGATATGCCAAGGTCAATCTGTTTACGACTCTCAGTCCGATTTTGCTGTTAGTATGAAGCTTGTTGTAAAAAATAAGATTGATGAAGGTAAAGAAGAAGAAGAAATATATGATTATTTAAAAAATAAATATGGAGAGTGGATTGTATATGAACCAGAATTAAACCAAAATACATTTTTACTCTGGTCAATACCTTTGATTTTGTTCGCTTTTGGCGGCCTTTTAATTATTAGAAAAGTATCTATAAAGTAACGAGAATTTTTAATATGAAGATTTTAATTAAAACTTTAATAATTTCATTTCTTACTGTCTCATTTTCTAATGCAGAAAATAAATGGAGTTTTTACACTGGCATGTTCGATTTCAGCGATGATGGTAAGAGAGCAAATCTATTTGGTGCCGAATATATAAATTTTAATGCTAGCAAAGATATTTTCTTAGGAAATGTTCAGCCTGTGACAGGTGCAATGATAACAGCTGATGATGCATTATATATTTATACAGGTTATCAATTAAATCAAAAATCTAATTCAACTACTTTCTCTCCTAGTTTTGCGATTGGATATTACGACGAAGGAGATGGCAAGGACTTAGGTCACGAAATTGAATTTAAGACACAAATACAGATATTATTTGATATTTCATCTAATTCTGAATTAGGTATTTCTTATAATCATATTTCTAATGCGAGTCTTGGAGATAAAAATCCTGGGGCAAATAGTTATATGTTTAATTTTACAAAAAAATTTTAACTTAAGATATGAGATTAAAAGATTGTCATAACTTTTATGACTTTAGAAAATTGGCAAAACAAAAGCTTCCATCTCCAATATTTCATTATATTGATGGGGCTGCGGATGATGAAATAACTTATGCAAGAAATAGTAGTGCATTTAATGATGTTGACTTAGTTCCAAATGTCTTAAGAGGTGTTGAAAATGTGGATTTGTCGACAACTATTTTTGGAAAAAAATTAGATTTACCTTTTTATTGTTCTCCAACAGCTCTGCAAAGGCTATTCCACTACGAAGGAGAAAGAGCGGTTGGAAAAGCTGCAAAGAAGTTTAACACGATGTTTGGTGTTTCGGCATTGGCTACAGTTAGTGTTGAGGAAATTTCATCTTTAATAGACACACCAAAAATGTTTCAATTTTATTTCCATAAAGACAGAGGATTAAATGACTCTTGTTTAGAACGAGCAAAAGCAGCAAAATTTGATGTGATGGCTTTAACTGTTGATACGATAACAGGAGGAAATCGTGAAAGAGATTTAAGAACTGGATTTACATCACCTCCAAAATTAACACTTTCGAGTTTGTTTAGTTTTGCCACAAAACCAATGTGGGGAATAAATTATTTAACCAAAGGAAAATTTGAACTACCACATCTTCAAGATTTCGTTAAAGAAGGCACTGACACAAATACTTCAATTGGTAATTATTTTTCTACTATGTTGGATCAATCTATGAACTGGGACGACGCTGAAAAATTGTGCTCTCAGTGGGGTGGCCATTTCGCGCTTAAGGGAGTTATGAGTGTTGAAGATGCTAAAAGAGCAGTTGATATCGGATGCACTGGTATAATGGTATCAAATCATGGAGGAAGACAACTTGATGGATCTAGATCACCTTTCGATCAATTAGCTGAAATTGTTGATGCAGTTGGTGATAAGTTAGATGTTATTTGTGAAGGTGGATTTCAAAGAGGAAGCACTTAACTTATATAAAACTGAATTAGTAAGAGACATGAAATTAATGGGCTGCACAAAGATCAGTGATCTTAATCGAAATAATTTAAGATTCCGAAATGCATGAGCTTAAAAAATTGTTATAATTTTGAAGATTTTAGAAAGCTAGCCAAAAAAAAACTTCCAGCTCCAATTTTTCATTACATTGATGGTGGTGCAGATGATGAAACCACTTTAAAAAGAAATACAAATTCATTTGATGATTGTGACTTAATCCCTAATATTCTTAGAAGCGTAGGAGAACCAGATTTATCAACCACAGTTTTTGGTAGAAAAATAGATATGCCAATTTTTTTATCACCTACTGCTATGCAAAGTTTATATCATCCTGATGGAGATAAAGCTTCAGCTAGAGCTGCAATTGCTAACATATCAAGTGGACCAAAATTATTTCAACTTTATATCCATAAAGATAAATCATTTACTGATGATTTGATTGATAGGTGTAAAAGAGCAAACTTTGACGGTTTATGCTTAACTGTTGATACTTTGGTTGCAGGAAATAGAGAAAGAGATCACAGAACTGGTTTTACAACTCCTCCTAAATTCACATTAGAAAGTATAATGAATTTCGCGATGAGACCAGGATGGTTATTCAGATATTTTACGAATAAGAAATTTGAACTTGCAAATATTAAACACAAAACTGACAAGGGAACTAACATTACAAAATCCGTAATAGACTATGTTAATGAACAGTATGATCCACAAATGAATTGGGAAGATGCAGAATACTGTATAAAAAAGTGGGACGGACCTTTTGCCTTGAAGGGTGTAATGTCTGTAGAGGATGCAAAGAGAGCAGTTGATATTGGTTGTACAGCAATAATAATATCAAATCATGGAGGAAGACAACTTGATGGATCTAGAACTCCTTTTGATCAACTAAAGGCTATTTCAGATGCTGTGGGTGATAAACTTGAGATAATTTTAGATGGAGGTGTTAGACGGGGAACTCATGTTCTCAAGGCTTTAGCTGCAGGTGCTACTGCTTGTAGTTTTGGTAAAGCTTTTTTGTTCAGTTTAGGAGCAGGTGGTCAGCAAGGAGTAGAGAGGCTGCTTCAAAATATGCACGATGAAATTAGAAGAAATATGATCCTTATGGGCTGCAAAAGTGTAAAAGAGTTAGATAGATCAAAGATAATTTACCGAAATTAAATATTTTTTATAAATAATTTTTATTATTATTTTCACTTTAAATAAATAGACATGAAGTTGCTTTTCAGTTAGTTTGTCGACGAAAAATTATGATTGAATTAGCAAAAGCATTAGATCGTTTAGGAACTGAAAGTGCATTTTCTGTTTTAGCAGAAGCAAAAAAATTAGAAGCACAAGGCAAACCTATGATCCATTTAGGTCTAGGACAACCTGACTTTAAAACTCCAAAACATGTTGTTGAAGCTGCAAAAAAAGCTCTAGATGACGGTCATCATAGTAGACAAATTTTTGACTATAAGGAAATGCCAACTTTCTTTAACTATCCTAATTTAAGAGACAGATTAATTGTTCTTGAGGGTTGGAGTAAAGCATATTCTATGACTGGATGGAGACTTGGTTGGAGTTACTGGCCAGAGCATTTGGTTGAACATGTAAACAAACTTTTGATTAATAGTGTATCATGTGTAAATGCAGCAGCCCAATATGCTGGTATAGCCGCATTAGATGGTCCTGAAGACTCAATTAAAGATATGTTAGATAAATTTACATTAAGAAGAAATTTAATTCATAAAGGATTAAATGATTTACCAGGAGTTGAGTGTAGTTTGCCGGGAGGAGCTTTTTATGCTTTTCCGAATATAAAAGGGACTGGCATGAATGGATCTGAGTTTTGCAAAAAAGCTATGCATGAAGCTGGAGTTGCGATTGTTCCTGGCACTGCGTTTGGTAAAACTTGTAATGATTACGTTAGATTTAGTTTTGCCGCATCTAGAGATAATATAATGCAAGCCTTAGAAAATATAGGCAAGATGCTTTCTAAATAAACTGTATTTTTAATTAATATTTTTGTATTATTAAAGAATGAACGAAACTGTCCAAGCAGAATTAAAAAAGATATTTAATGGGAGATTTTCTACTTCTGAGTCTACTCGTGCAAATTATGCTAGAGGAGAAGATACTTATAATCCAATATTATCGAAGGCAGTTGTATTTCCAGAAACTAATGAAGAAGTTTCAAAAATTCTAAAAATTTGTAACGAGCATAAAATTCCTGTTGTCCCATTTGGAACTGGCACATCTCTTGAAGGTCATGTTGTTGGAAATCAAAATGGTATTACAATTTCTCTCGATGCTGCACTCGGTGGAATGGCATCTACTTCAGCTTCAGGAACAATGGCAGTTAAATATGGAACAATGAGAACCGTTATTTCTGGTTTAACAGTTGTTTTACCAAATGGAGACATAATTAAAACCGGTGCAAGAACTAAAAAAACTTCTGCGGGATATAACTTAACTAATTTGTTTATTGGATCTGAGGGAACATTAGGAATTATTACAGAAGTTCAATTAAGACTATCACCAATACCTGAAAGCATAATGAGTGCAGTTTGCTATTTTCCAGATTTAGACTCAGCAGTAAAGACAGCGCAAGAAGTTATTCAGTACGGTGTTCCAATTGCAAGAATTGAAATGTTAAACAAAGACCAAATGGAAATTAGCATTAAATATTCAAAGCTAGAAAACATCAAAGCATCACCAACTTTATTCTTTGAATTCCATGGTAGTGAACTATCAAATAACGAGTCTATAAAAATTGTTGAAGAATTATCAAAAAATAATGGTGGAAGTGATTTTCAATGGGCATCTTCTCCTGAAGAACAAAAAATATTATGGAAAGCAAGGCATGATGTTTACTATTCAGTAAAAGCTTTAGGTCATGATATGAAAGTGTATTCTACAGATGTTTGTGTACCAATTTCCAAGTTAGTTGAGTGCATTTCATGGGCGGAAAAAGAAGTAAAAAAATTAGGTCTAACTGCACCAATGGTTGGTCATGTAGGAGATGGAAATTTTCACTCTATAATATTGTATGATCCTGATGATGAAGAAAAACAAAAAAAAATTAGACAGTACAGCGATGATCTAATCAACAAAGCTTTAGAATTAGAGGGATCAATTACAGGAGAACATGGAATTGGTCTTCAAAAGAAACAATACCTATTAAG
>LUMS01000263.1_pt1 | contig 25283 bp, 28 predicted proteins | sample 729711 | NCBI WGS metagenome assembly LUMS01 (sample SAMN03860298, study PRJNA289734) | marine metagenome | biome: seawater column; feature: ocean; material: water; isolation source: Red Sea water column Station 192 - depth 25m | place: Saudi Arabia: Red Sea | collected 2011-10-15 | depth 25 m | reverse complement strand
AAACATATAGATCAAATCAAATTCAGCGTAATTAACTACATCCATTGTTTGTTGAAAGTCGTCCTCGTTTTCACCAGGAAATCCAACAATAATATCAGATGATATGGAGACATTAGGAATTAATGATTTAATTAAATCTATTTTTTCAAGGAATCTCTTTTGGTTATAACCTCTATGCATTGAAGATAATATTTTATTACTACCACTTTGAAGTGGAATATGAATTTGATTCGCTACTTTTGGTAATTCTGCAACGGCTTTTAATGTTTCTATTTTAAAATCTTTGGGATGTGGTGATGTAAATCTAATACGTTCAATACCTTCAATATCGTGAATTTTGTAAAGAAGTTCAGTGAAATATGGTTTTCTCCTATTATTGATCATTAAATCTCTACCGTAAGAATTTACATTTTGACCAAGCAATGTTATTTCTTTAACTCCATCATGAGCAAGGCCTTTAATTTCATTGATGATGTCTGAGGGTCTTCGACTTATCTCTACACCTCTTACAGAAGGTACGATACAAAATGTACAACTGTTGTTGCAACCAATTTGAATTGTAACAAAGGCACTGACACTTGACTCTCGTACAGCGGCGATTTCCGTTTCAATATCTGTTGTTTCTTCAATAATCTCTGTAATCGGACCCCAGTCCTCTGCCTGGTTGAGGAGATTAATTACTTCTGTAGTATTGTGAGTTCCAATAACAACGTCTACCCAAGGTGCTCTTTCTCGAACTAGCTCTTTATCTTTCTGCGCAGCGCAACCGCCCACAAGTAATCGTCTATTTGGTGCAAGTGATTTCCATTTTTTTAAATGCCCTAATGTTCCATATAATTTATCGTCCGCATTTTCTCTGATTGTGCATGTATTAACAAAAAGTACATCAGCATTATCAATATCATCAGATTTTGTCATACCATCATTGTTAAATATTCCTGCTATTTTTTCAGAGTCATGCTCATTCATCTGACAACCAAAAGTTTTTATATGATATTTAAGACCATTCCTAGATGCTTTTGGTCTGATTTTATTTTCTATATGTATAGAAGTTTTCACATAACAAATTATAAAAAAATTATAAGGAAAATTAAGTTATTTTTTGTTTTTAGTCTCTTCTGCAGATTCTTCTTCATTTTCAGTTGTTTCATCTTCAACAACCTCAACTTCATCTGATTCAATAAGACCTACAGCTTTGTAGACATCTGTCTCTAGCTGTAAAGCAAGGTCAGGATTCTCTCTCAGAAAACGCTTAGAATTTTCTTTACCTTGACCAAGTTGTACTTCATCATATGTAAACCAAGCTCCTGCTTTTCTAGCAATACCGTGCTCAACTGCAACATCTAAAAGGCTACCTTCTCTGGATATACCTTGGCCAAACATAATATCAAACTCTGCTTCCTTAAATGGTGGAGCAACTTTATTTTTAACTATCTTGGCTCTTACTCGGTTACCTATTTGTTCTGGTCCAACCTTTAATGTTTCTATTCTTCTAACATCAATCCTTACAGATGAATAGAATTTAAGAGCTCTACCACCACTGGTTGTTTCAGGAGATCCCCACATAACACCAATTTTTTCACGGATTTGATTAATAAAGATCACAGTTGTACCAGATTTATTGATTGAACCAGTTAATTTACGCAAAGCTTGAGACATCAATCGAGCCTGGAGACCAACATGAGTATCACCCATTTCGCCTTCAATCTCAGCTTTTGGAACTAATGCTGCAACAGAGTCAATGACTACTAAATCTACACCTCCAGATTGAATTAACATGTCTGCAATTTCAAGCGCTTGTTCACCAGTATCTGGCTGAGAAACAAGTAGTTCATCAACGTCAACACCTAATGCTCTCGCATATACCGGATCAAGAGCATGTTCAGCATCAATAAATGCTGCCACACCCCCTGCTTTCTGTGCTTCAGCCGCAACATGGAGAGATAATGTAGTTTTACCTGAAGCTTCAGGTCCATAAATTTCAATAACTCTACCTTTTGGAACTCCGCCGATACCTAAAGCTAAATCAATTGAGAGTGCTCCTGTCGAAATAGCTGGTATTTTTTTGATGTTATCGGCACCGAGCTTCATTAATGAGCCTTCACCGAATTGTTTTTCTATTTGATCAAAAACTGTATCTAGTTTTTTTGCCCTGTCTTTATCCATTTTTTCTCCTTAATTAACAATAATTAATTTTTATTAAAACATCTAAGTAAGACAATTTTACTAGAACATTTGTTCTAATACAAGTTTTTTATGAATTTAATCAATTCCCATTGAGCTTTATTTCCTGCTCTTTCTAAGATTTCGGCTCTATTTCCATTCATTTTATGGTCTGAAATAACTGTTTTCTCTCCATTTGAAATACAAATAAAGATTGTTCCTACAGGGTATTGACTAGATGATATTGGGCCTGCCTCTCCTAGAATTGTAAGAGCAACATTAGATTTATATTTATTTAATGAGGATTCGGTCAGATTATATGATAATTCTTCCCAATCATCAAAATTAATATTTTCATCGTTTAATAATATTTTTTTTGACTCGTTTGTATAAACAATGTCTGAACCAATAAAGTATTTACTTATCCCTGGATTTTTAACAAGTGATGAGGAAATCAAACCCCCAGTGATACTTTCAGCAAAAGAAATTTGAAGCTTTGACTCACTAATTAAATTTCCAAGTACTTTTTCAACTGCTATATTTTCGTAAGATAAAATATCATCTTCAAATGTTTCACCTATTTCTTGCAAAAACATATCAGATTGATCATTTGAGACAGAGTTTTTATCAAATCGTAATTTAATGATCCCTTTACTTGCAAGATAGGCAATATCTAAACCTTCTGGTTTAAACTTATCTATTTCAGCAGCCAGTGATGATTCTGCTTGATTGAAAAACATAACAAATTGATATTCTGTATTTTCTTTTTCATAATTTTTACTTAGAAAAGGGATCAACTCATCCTCAACAAGAGGTATGAATTCTCTTGGTGGTCCTGGAAAAATAAAAATGAATTTATTGTCATGATTAATTTTTATACCAGGTGCTGTTCCCTGAGTGTTGGTGAGTTTTTCACTTCCAATTGGAATATAAGCTTGCTTTATATTTGTATCAGGCATAATTAACCCGCGAGCTTTCCAGCGTTCTTTCATCCACTCTAAATGATCATCATCTAGCTCAAGTTCCAATGATAAAGATTCAGAAATTGTTTCCTTTGTTATATCATCTTCTGTTGGACCAAGACCTCCTGAAGTGATAACAACATCACAATCTTTAAGTAAAAAATTAAGTGCATTATTAATTTCATCTTGCTGATCTGAAATTGTAATATCTTTATCTAATTTAAATCCATTTTCATATAAGCGTTTACCAAGGTTCGTTAGGTTTGTATTGACTGTATCCCCTAGCAATATTTCTGTACCAATTGTTAAAAAACCAATTTTCATATTTTTAGGTTAGCAATGTTTAATTTAAATATAACTATGATAAATGTATGAGAAAAGCAATCATACTTTTACTTCTACTATCTTTTTGTTCATCAGGATCGGATAGTACCTCAGATGAACCAACACAAAGTGCAGCAGCATCCTCAATTGAAGAACTTGTATATGAAGATGCAAATGGAAATTTAGTAAACGAAGACCTAACTAATAAGAAAACACTTGTTGTTTTCTGGGCTGATTATTGAGGAATTTGTAGGGAGGAGTTGCCTCTCTTAGAAGCTAATCTAGCAGCAGTTAGCCAAAACTATGATGTAATCGCATTGGCACATAGTGATGTCGATTCCACTATGACTTGGGTTTCAGAAAATCTAAAAGGCGAAATCACAATTGGTTTTTCTACATCTGAAATGAGAGATGATTTAAAAATTATTGGTCAACCAATTTCTTTAACTATTGATACAGATGGAAATATTCTTTCAAGAGAATATGGATACGTTCCAAACGACTTATAAATTTACAAAAATTTAACTTAATACCCGAGCAGTTTCTGTCATAAATTGTATGATGAGAGTGTAATCAAGCGGAGGAAATTGTGAAAAAAACAATTTTAATTCTATTATGTCTCTCTCTTGTGTTTGCTGCTTGCGGTACTGCAGAAGAGGAAACAGTAGAAGAACCTGCAGTTGTTGAAGAAACAGAAAGCCTAGATGCACCAGCTACTACTACAGCTGAAGTACTAGATAAAATAGTTTTCGGTTTTGTGCCAAGTGCAGAGCAAGCAGAACTTTTAGATAATATTCAACCGATGATGAAAGTTTTATCAGAGGGATTAGGAATTGAAGTTGAAGGTTTTGTTACAAGTGACTATTCGGGATTATTAGTTGCAATGGGATCCGGTCAAGCAGATGTTGGAGCATTTGCCACATTGGGTTACGTTACAGCTATGAACGCATTCCCTACAAGATTTGAGGCGATTGCCAAATCTGTAAGATTCGGTTCTGGATCATACCATGGTACGTTCTGGACAACAGATGCAAGCATTTGTGAAACAACACCAGTGATAGGTGCTTTTGAAAACATCGATGGAGTTGCAACCTTAGTTGAAGGTTCAGCAACAACACCACCAGATGTTAAAGCATTACAAGTTGGATGGGGTTTTGGCGATGACGGACTTATACCTGAAGTAAGAGATGGTGTTACAACTAGTCCAGGTCTTGCATGTGAAGCTGACTTATCTGTAATGATTGGTGAAGAAGTTCTTTTCGTTGAAGAAGGATCCACTTCTGGGTATTTATATCCATCATTACAATTGAAAAAAGCTGGTATCGACTACACCAGTGATATAGTTCAAAGATTTGCTGGTTCTCATGATGGAGTTATTTCTGGATTGTATAATGGTGATGCAAAATTTGGTGTCACTTATGATGATGCAAGAAGAACTCTAAGAAAAACAAATGCAGATGTTGGTGAAAAGGTAATTGCTTTTGCTATTACAGAAGAAATTCCTAATGATGTCATAGCAGTTAGAACAGATCTACCTGAAGACATTAAACAACAAATTTATGACATATTATCTGCATATATTGCCACTGATGAAGGTTTAGCCATAATGGATGAAATTTATGGTTGGACTGATTTAGTGCCAGCAGTTAACTCTGAATTCGACGTTGTTAGAGAAGCAGCGGAAGAATTCGGTCTATACGACGATTAAATCTTAGTTTTAACCGGGTTGTTCTTCAGCCCGGTTAAAATTTTTATATGATCAAATTCGAAAATGTAAGTGTTACCTATCCAGGTGGCGTAGAAGCGCTAAAAAATCTTGATCTAGAAATAAATGAAGGCGATTTTTTAATTATTGTCGGATTATCTGGAGCAGGTAAATCAACTCTACTTCGAACAATCAATAATTTAGTCAAACCAAGCAATGGTGTTGTCTTTTTGGACAACAAAGATATAACTAATGCAAATAAAAAGCAACTAAAACAAATTAGATCAGAAATTGGTATGATATTTCAAACTTTTAATCTAGTAAATAGATCAACGGTTTTAAAAAATGTACTGACAGGTAGATTAAGTAAAGTCTCCACTATAAGGTCAATTTTTGGATTATGGCCAAAAGATCAAAAACAAATGGCATTTGAAGCATTAAATCAAGTTGAGATTCTTGAAAAAGCATATGTGAGAGCTTCTAATCTCTCCGGTGGACAACAACAAAGAGTAGGGATTGCCAGGGCTTTGTCTCAAAAACCAAAAGTTATGCTTGCAGATGAACCTGTTGCTTCGCTTATGGTGAACTAGTTTATGATGGCAAAGTTGACGACGTTTCAGATGAAGACTTTGAAAATATTTATGGAAGATCAATCAAACAATCAGATTTAATAGGTAATGATTAATTATCCCAAAAAACCAAATCCTTCATTATTAGTTTTAATAGGAATACCGACTGGAATACTTTTTTCAATATTTTCATTTCTTCAGATAGGTTTTAATTTTGAAGATTTTAAAAATAACTTATCTAATAGATATCTAGTCACTGATCCTTTATTTGATCCCAAGTGGGCATGGGCTTGGGAAAATTCATCAGAAGCATTGGTAGAAACTATACAAATTGCTATTTTGGCAAGTATTGTAGGCTGTGCAATTGCTTTACCATTATCTTTTTATGCATCAAGAGCTACAAATCTAAATAAATATTCTTATTTCATATACAAGTCATTTTTAAATCTAGTGAGAACAATTCCTGATTTGTTCTGGGCTATGATTTTTACTGTGGCTGTAGGAATTGGGCCATTTGCTGGTGTACTTGCATTATTAATGTTTTCGCTTGCAATAATGGGTAAATTATTATCAGAAACAATAGATAGCATTGATCCCGGTCCTATGGAAGCCGCAAAAGCAACTGGTGCATCACATAATCAATCTGTCTTTACATCTGCTTTGCCACAAGTATTGCCCAACTTTACTGCATATTTTCTATATATATTTGAATTATGTATTAGGGCAAGCGTAATTCTTGGATTAGTTGGTGCTGGTGGTGTTGGAAGAATAATTGAAACACAAAGAATTTTTCTTAGATTTGATAGAATCTCACCGATAATTGTTCTCATTCTTGTTGTTGTCATATTGATAGAACAATTTAGTGTTTGGTTAAGAAGAAAAATATTGTGAAAATTCCAAAGCAACCATTAAATCAAAGAATATTTAAGTATTCATTAACTAGTTTGATTGTCGTTTCTGCGATTTGGTCTGCATCAGGTTTAGAAATAACTCTAGATAGGATACTTAATGCTCCTGCACAAATTGCAACTTTGGTTGGTGCTATGTTTCCTTTAGATTTAAGCTCAGAAGCATTTGATAGAATAATTCCAAAAGTTTTTGAATCTTTATTTATTGCATGGGCAGGAACAGTTATTGGCGCAATATTTAGCTTCCCCATATCGTTTTTAGCAGCAAATAATATAACAATTGGATCTGTGAACAGGGTAATTAAACAAATACTTAATGGTATAAGAGCTTTTCCAGAATTGATATTAGCTTTCGTTTTCTTGCCAATAACTGGACTTGGTCCCTTAACAGGAACACTTGCTGTAGGAATTCATTCAATAGGAACTTTAGGAAAACTTTCTTCAGAAGTTATAGAGGGTATCGATGAAGGACCACTTGAGTCTATAAAAGCTTCTGGAGGATCAAAAATTAATGAACTTACATTTGGAGTAATACCTCAAGTTATGCCAACAATTACATCGTATTGGCTATATCGTTTTGAAATTAATTTAAGAGCATCAGCAGTTCTTGGTGTTGTAGGAGCAGGTGGTGTTGGACAGGAATTAATAAATCAACTTAGATTTAGGGATTTTCCAAGAGCAGGTACAGTACTAATTTGTACTATTTTATTGGTACTAACCGCAGATACGATTTCTGCTGCAATAAGAAATAGAATTATAAAAGGTAAAACTCTAAAAAGTTAGCTACTCTTCGTACCAACTATCGTCAGTAGTCTCTTCATCATCTATTACTTCAGATGTATGATCTGTATCAGAAATTTCATTATCATCATCAATTGAGGAAAGATTATTTGTTTCGTATTCTTCAACTGTAATTAAAACCTCTCTTGCTTTTGATCCTTCAGATGGTCCAACAATTCCTTGAGATTCAAGAATATCCATTAATCTACCTGCTCTAGCAAATCCAACTCTTAGTTTTCTTTGTAACATTGAAGTAGATCCTAACTGTGATCTAACAACAAGATCTGTGGCAGTTTTAATTAATTCTTCATCTTCACCTAAATCATCATCGCTTTGAACAGTTGTAGATTTTTGTTCTTCAATAACAGCAGGATTGTATTCAGCTTCTTTTTGTGACTTAACCCATGAGACTACATCTTTTATTTCTTCCTCAGTAACCCAAGCACCTTGGATTCTTTCTAATCTAGGATTTGAAGCTGTAACAATTAGCATGTCTCCAAGCCCAATTAATTTTTCAGCTCCAGACTGATCAAGGATAACTCTTGAGTCTGTTGTTGAGGCTACAGAAAATGCAAGTCTTGAAGGAATGTTTGCTTTCATTACACCAGTAATAACATCTACTGAAGGTCTTTGAGTTGCGACAACTAAATGTATTCCAATTGCTCTAGCCATTTGAGCAAGTCTTACAATTGCTGACTCTACTTCCCTACCAGCAACCATCATCAAATCATTCAATTCATCAATGCACACAACTATGTAAGGAAATCTATCAAATTTTTCTGTATCTAATAATCCGGCATCAAATTTTTCATGATATCCATTAATGTCACGTACTTGCCCATCAGCTAATAAATCATATCTTCTATCCATTTCAGAAACAGCCCAAGTTAATGCATCAACAGCTTTCTTTGGGTTTGTAATTACTTTTGTAAGTAAATGAGGTACATTGTTGTACTGTCCTAATTCGACTCTTTTTGGATCAACCATTACCATTTTTACCTCATCTGGATTAGTCCTCATTAAAAGAGATGTAACAATTGAATTAATACAGGATGATTTACCTGCACCAGTTTGCCCTGCAATCAAAACGTGAGGTAGTTCAGATAAGTTAATTAATCTTGCTTGACCTGAAATATCTAATCCAAGTCCTACATTTAAAGGATGATCTAATTTTTTTGCCTCTGGAGAGGTTAGAACATCTCCCAATGAAACAAGTCTTCTTTGCCTATTTGGAATCTCAATACCAATCGCACTTCTTCCAGGAATTGGAGCTAAAAGTCTTACATCTGGTGTAGCTAAAGCATAAGCAATGTCGTGTGAAAGTGATGTAACTTTAGATACTTTAACACCAGGTGATAACTCTATTTCATATCTTGTGACAGTTGGTCCAGGAACAATTTTTGTTAATTCAGCTTCTACACCATGTTCTTTTAAGAGATTTTGTAAATCTGTTGCCGTTTGTTGTAAAAGTTTTTTTGAGGTAGAAACATCAGTACCCATTTTTAATAATTTCATTGGTGGAAGTACATAGTTGGATGATTTTGTATTTGGTTTTTTTGATTTAGGCAATGAAGGTTCTTTTGACTTAGGCTTCTTCGAATTAACTGATTTTTTTACTTTTTCCTTCTTCAATGTAACAACATTATTAGTTTCAACTTCTTCTGATGGAGTTATAGTTTCAGTATTGATAAGATCAAAATTAATTTTGGATGCCTCTCTTCTAGCTTTATAAAATGCAAAAATAAACCTATATGAGTAGACAAAAATTGCCTGAACTCCACCGATGAGATCTTTAAGTTCTATATCCGTCATATATAAAACAGAAATGATCAAACCGAATAAAAGCACAACATGGGTCATTTCTGCAGCAAGTAAATTATTTAATGGGTAAACAATGAATGCAGAAATAAACCCTCCGGATTTTTGTAGAGCAGCACTTCCAACACTTATTGACAGTGGTTCAGAGTGTATGTAAAAGTGAAATAACGCAGAAGTGAATATTTGTACCCAGATTGTTCCAATAAATACTTTTTGGGTATTTATAAAGTCTTTATCTCTTATAAGAATTGCAGCACCATAAATCAAAAGTAGAGGAAATAAATATACACCATAGCCAAACGACCATGTAAGTAAATTATTTACGAACTCTCCTATTGGACCAGCTTTGCCAAAAGAAGATAATCCTACAAGAATGCCTAATCCAGTCATAAACACAGCGACAGCTTGGTAAGACTTAAAAAATGAACTAGTGATATTTTTTGAAGTATCTGAAATACCTCTTAAAGTTTGAGGTACTTTTATTAAATTTTTCGGTTTAGACACCCGCTTACGCCCATCAACCCTTTTGCGAGTGGATGTCTTAACAGCCACGAACATATTATACCATAGAAAATAGTAAAAAAAGCCTAATTTTCCTTTATTTTTTTGTAAAAACCCCTAATTTTATTGGCTAATTCAGGTGTAATTGAGGTTATTGGAAGTAAAGGCTCTCCAACTTCCTCCCAACTCTCAGATAAGATTTTTTTAATTGGTCCTGGACTTGGCTCTTCAAAAATAGCTTCGAATAAATTAGATAATTGCATATTGATCTCTTCAGCTTTTTCTAAATCATTATCTTTGGCAAAACTTATCATTTTAGAAATCTCATCACCAACAACATGTGATGCAACTGAAACTACTCCTACTCCACCATTTGTTACAAAATCATATGTTTGGTTATCGTTTCCAGAATAAATATCTGCTTTATCCTTTAACAATTCAAGTTGCTTTTTAGAAAATTCAAAATCACCAACTGCATCTTTAATAGAATGAATGCCGATATCATCAACAAGTGTCTGAAGAGTTTCAAGTTCAATTAATGTACTTGTACGACCTGGAATGTTGTAGGCCATTATTGGAAGATCTGTTATTTTTGATATTTCTTCAAAATGACGCAAAATTCCATGTTGAGAAGGTTTTGAATAATACGGAGTAACAATCATTATTCCATCTACTCCAAGAGAATCTGCCATCTTAGTAATTTCAATTGATTCAGAAGTTGAATATGTTCCAGTACCAGCAATAATCTTTGCTTTATCACTCACAGAATCAATAGCAGTAGAGTAAATAATCTCTCTGTCTTTAATTGAAAGGTTTGGTGATTCTCCTGTTGTTCCAGTAAGTACAAGTCCTTCCGATTTGTCATGCACCAATTTTCTACAAAGTCTCCAAAGAGTGTCAGTATTTAATACACCTCGTGAATCAAATGGAGTAATTGAAGCTGTTAATAAACTACCAAACTCAGTCATGATCGGTCCATTGCTTCTTTCATAAGAGTTTCAAGTCCATAAACATAAGAATTCACATTTTCCATTTCACGTAATACTATCTCGATACCTGTTAAATATGCTTTTCTATCATTAACTTTATGATCAAGAATAAATTCTTCAAAAGTATTAGAAAATACGACTTCTTGTTCAGCTAGATAATCATCCGACCTTAATGAATAAATATTGATTGAATTTTCCTCTGTTTTTGCAAAATACTCCCCCTCTATATCTTCTGAGTTCATCTTTTCTAAACTTGAAGCAACATCTTTTGAAGTTCCAGATGGTGCATCTTCCTTATTTGAATGATGTTTTTCTACTATGTGTACATTCTTAAATGTATTTGATAACTGCTCAGAAAAAACTTTTTGGAAAGCTGCACCCGCTGAAAAATTAGGAATAAGTGCAACTCCTTTTTCAGAATTTTTTAATAGTTTAATTGATTCATCATTCACACCTGATGATCCAATTATTAATTTGGCATCGTTATTTACAAGAATCTTAATATTTTCATTAACAACAGATGCTGGAGCAAATTCAAAAATATAGTCACATACAAGATCATCTGATATCAAAAAGTTTTTAAATGTTGAGTCATTTTCTCCAGGATCAATTATCCCAATTACTTCAAAATCATCTAGATCATTAATAAAATTTGAGACCATCACTCCCATGCTTCCTTTACCACCGGAAACGATTACAGTCTTGTTTGCAATTTCATTCAACTTAATATTCACCTTATACTTGTATTATCAGTCTTTAATGATAATGATAAAAAATGGAATTTAAGAAAAAAACTTTAGAAACTCAAATTATTGAAATATTTCAAAAAATTAGTCCAGCAATTACACGACTAATACAATCCGAAACTGATAATGCAAATATTGTCATTAATCTAGGTAAAACTAAAAGCAAAAACAAAAACGAGATAAACATAAATCCATCTATTTTGGTTAATGCAGTTTCAGATTCAGAACTTGAATTTAAGGAATTAATAATTGGAACTGTAGTTCATGAGGCTATACATTCTATGGAAGAATATAATTTCAATGTTGATGAAGATCTCACAAAATATAAAGATGACACTGAAGGGTTAACTAACATTGATGAAGTTCTTGAAGTTCTCGCGGGTCCATTTGGAAAATACATTTTTGAAATACTTGTGCATTCCTATGATGAGTTTCAATTTGTAAAAAACTTTAACGGGCTTAGATCAATCCTCGAGGATATTTATAAAGAATCTAGTATCAACATAAAAAATTTAAAGCCTTTCAATAAATTTTTAACATTGCTTTTTCATAACATCACAGGATATGTTGAATTAGATATAGAAAAGTATCCAAAAAATATTAAAGAACCCTTAAAAGAGACTTTAAGAGTATTAGATAATTTTTCATATGATAAAAACTTGATAGAAGACACTATTGATATAACGATAGAAATTACAGATATTTGTAGAAGATACAATCTATTACCAGATGTTGATAACCAAACATTGGGAGAACGTAGAGAATCAATAGAAAATTTTGAAGACTCCGTAATTGACGATTTAAACAAAGTCTTAATTCCTTCTAGTACAAACATTACTTCAGGTAATACCTTAGAAAAATTCTTAGGTAAAAAGGGTGCAGATTCAGAAGATGAAAAGCTTAACTTTATGGATGATCATGTTTCAAAAGTTGGAACATCCTCAACCGTTTATCTTCCAAATGGTAAAGTATCAAAATTACTGAGTACTAATTTACCAAAATCATTTAAAAATTTATATACAAATGGCTTAAATACTTATAACTCCCTGTTGGAAGAATGGGATCTCCCCGTATTCAAAGTTACAAACAAAATAAAACCTTACTTTATACATAACAAAAAAAGGCTCAGAATCAGTGGTTATGATCAGGGAGATTTATCACCACATGTTCCTTTAATGCTTGCATCAGGTAGGTATGAAAGAATGTTTGAACAAAAACAGAGGCTTTCAAACAAATCTTATGCAGTATCTTTACTAATTGATGGAAGTGGATCAATGCTTGAAAAAGATAAAGGTGATTTCTATCCCTGGTCTCTCTCAGCGGCATTAATAGGAGCAAGTTATCTTGCACAAATCTGCCATGAATTAGATATTGATTTTGAAGTAGCAATTTTTAATAGGAGCTTTGCGGCAGATGAATTAGAAAATGAAGAATTATATTTAAAAAGAAAGATGGCTGTTTCCTCGATGCTAAATACAAATTATGGATCGAATGCTGAATATTACTTCAATACAACAAATCATTATTTTATTAAAAAGTTTGATGATTCATGGAAAGAAAATTATGAAAAGTTTATAGGTTTAATTGAATTTTCAAGAAACTTAAGGGAGTCATTAGACAAAATAGAATCTAATTTGGATCACCCTCCTGCAAGCATGTTTGAAAGAGGAACCAATGTTGACGAAAGAAATATAATGTTTTCTACAAAAAGACTTCTAGAAAAAGGTTCTAAAACAAAACTTTTAGCCGTACTGTCAGACGGTATGACAAGAGGATCACTTGAGGATTTAAAAAGTTCTATCAATTATGCTTCCAAAGTTGGGATTGATGTAATTGGGATAGGTATTGGAGAAAGAGGCACTTGGAAAGAATATATCAATAAGACGCAGATAAATGAACCTGAAGAGTTAATTCATTCAATAGTAAACATCACAAAGGATATACTTATAAAGAATATTGAAGAATCTACAGGAGTGGCTTGATGGCTGAACAAATATTTAAAAACCCAACTGGTAAGGGTGATATAAAGCTAAATGAATGTAAGCTATCAAAATCAATTCCTGATTATGAATCTAGAGCCGAACGGATACCTGAGTTAGATAAAAATTATGTAGACTTTGGAATTCAATATAAATTAGCTCAAATTATTAAGAGCAAAGAAGATACGTTTAAAAATGAAATCCCGATTCATATTGCACTTAAAGGACATATGGGAACAGGTAAGGATCACGATATAGAGCAATTAGCTGCAAAATTAAATTATCCATACTATCGGATTCCTTTATCAGGTGAAGTTAGAGACGTGACTTTACTTGGTTCAGTTCAATTATATGGAGATGGAGTTGGTGGAACAGATTCCAAATGGCAGGATGGCGAATTAACCAGAGCACTAAGAGGACCTTCCATTATTAATCTATCAGAATTAAATGCAGCTGGACCAGAAGTTTTATTTGCTTTACATTCACTATTAGATAGACACAAAAAACTAGAGCTTCCTAATGGAGAAGTAATTGAATTAAGAAATGACTCATATATTTTTGGAACAATGAATCCAACGAGCTTAAGGGATTATGCAGGAACACAAACTCTAAACAAAGCATTTGCTGATCGATGGGTTATTTGGGATAAACCTTTTCCTAACAAAGAACAGCTTGAATCAATATTTAAAAAACGATATCCAAAATTACAAAATGAATTCACAGATCTAATAATCAAATTGGCTATTGAAATTAATAACTCATTTTTATCTGATGACATAAGCATCAATATTGAAACGCCAATGAGTCTTAGAACAGTTGTAGAAAGAATTCCCGTTGGATTAGATTTGTACAAAAATGCTTCAGATCCTTTGCATGAAACATGGAAAAATATGGTTCTTCCTCATGTAAATCCTGAAGACCTTGATCATTATTCAACACTATGGAATACCGTGGTAAGAAACGGTCCAAATATAAAACCTAGTTTGTAACAAGTTTTACTAAAGGAATATCTCTCTCTGTTTTTGACCTGTAAAGATTAAAAGTAGGATAGAAATCAGTTAATAGTTTCCAATACTCTTCCTTTTCAAGTTCATCAACAATTAAAGGCTTTGCATCTTTGTATTCTTTATTAACGAGTATTTTTACTTTGTCTGTATTTATGTTGAAAAACCAATCAGGAGTTTTGTCTCTCCCTCCATATGAGGCTGCAACAAGATATCCTTCATCAATTACAACATAAGTCAAAGGTGTTTTTCTTAATTTATTTGATTTACGTCCAACAGTTTCTAGGAGTAAAATATTCTCCCCTATTAGCTTTCTACCAATAAAAGTATGATTGAATTTCATAATATTTGAATGGGCAGTTGTTATTAATTTGACGAGCCAAGTTGGCCAATATGAGAATGTTTTACCTAGTAATTTCCAGATATTTTACTCCGGAGAGTCTTGATTTTTATTTTTAAAACCGTCGATTTTATTTTGAAAATCTTTAATTTTCTGATCAATATCAGACATTTCTAAATTTGTAACTTCTTCTTTTAATTTATCAATCTGTTCTTTAACAAACTTGTTTTCATTAAAAACGTCATAAAATACTTTTATTAAAATTGTTGATATTACTAATTTTATGATTTTCTTCATATATAGATAATACGTAGATTTAAATCATAAATAAAGTATTTTATTTGATGTTCCTATTGGAGTAAGAGAGTTTCACAATTAAAATTAAATTGTGAAAGATTTATTAAGCAGTCTTGTAGCTGAACAGCAACTTCTAGATCAATACTTACAAAGTATTCCAGTAAGAAATTGGGATACCAAAACAACCTTTAAGAATTGGAACATCACAAATCATGTAAGTTATTTAGCAGGACTGGAAGATCTAGCGCTTAATGCAATGAAAAAGAAAGGTACCGATTTCAACAAATACAGGGGGCCAAAAGGGTTAGAAAAATTTGAAAAAGAATGTATAAAAAAAGGTAATGAGATGAGACCACAAGATGTTATTGAGTGGTGGAGACTCTCAAGAGCAAAGGTTGTAGAAATTTTATCAATATGTTGGGTGGTAAACTAATCGCAGCTCTTACCACTTGTTCAGATGTTAGAAACCAATGTAAAAAAGATTATGAAGATACAGTAAGAATTGAACATGTTGCATTATTTGGATGGCTAAATGCCGAAAACACAAGTAAACAGAACAAAGTCAAGTTTAAAGATTTGAGAATTGAATTAATTGGTCCTGAATACAGAGCATGGCAATTTGGAAATGAGAAGTCAGAAAATAGTATTAAAGGAAATGCAAGTGACTGGTGTAGGATTGTAACTGGTAGGACAAATAAGGGATTCAAACCAACTCTTTCAGTTGAGGGTGATTTTGCAAAAAAATATCTAAAACTACAGCACGCAAAAATTTAATTTATGATCATCCATGGCGTAGTTCATTTAAAAGCTTTGCCGGGTTCACCGTCAAATTCCTTAGGATTAGATGAGATCACCAAACTTGCCCAAAAAGATGTAGAAAATTTATATACTGCTGGGGTTGATGGAATTATTATCGAAAATTTTGGCGATGTACCTTTTGTAAAAAATGATATTTCAAAAAGAACTCTTGCTAGTTTTACTTCTGTTGTACAAAAGTTAGAAATAAATTCAGATTTAAAAGTTGGTATAAATGTTTTAAGAAATGATGGAATAGCAGCTCTATCAATTGCAGAAGCTACGAATTCAGATTTTGTAAGGATTAATGTTTTAAATAATGTAATGATGTTTACCGACCAGGGAATAATTGAAGGTGAAGCACATGAAATTTCTGATTTTAAAAAAAATCTAAATAATGATATTGAAATATATGCTGATGTGTTTGTTAAACACGCAGTACCACCAGAGGGTTCGAAAATAGAAAATCATGCAGAAGAATTAATAAACAGAGCTGGTGCAGATGTTGTTATTGTAACGGGTGATGGAACTGGTCATCAAATAAATATGGATGACCTTACAAAGGTTAGAGAGATAGTTCCTGTTGGAAAATTAGCAATTGGATCAGGAGTTGATCATACAAACATTAATCAATATGAAAATATTGCTGATATTTTAATCATTGGAACAAGTTTTAAAAAAGATGGAAATGTTGAAAATCCAGTTGATATTGATACGGCAAAAGAAGTTATTGATCAATTAAAATAAATTTTTAATAAAACTCTTAAATATTGATTTGCTTACTATCATTTCTATTTGAATGGAAGCCATACTCAATCCAGCAATTATTTTATTTATTTCTGGGATCATCATTGGACGAATATTTAACGATACACTGCCACCAGCTCTATCAAAATATTTAGGATATTACTTGCTTCTTTCATTGGGTCTAAAAGGTGGTATCAGTTTGCAACAAAACGGATTCACTAGCGAAGTTGTTAACGCTATATCCCTTGGAATATTTTTTGCATTGCTTATTCCTATACTTTCTTATTTATATTTAAGAAATAATTTAAATATTGATGATGCAGCTGCTCTTTCTGGCACATACGGTTCTGTAAGTGCAATCACTTTTGTTACTGCAATATCCTATTTATCGACAAACTCTCAAGCATTTGATGACTATATGTCAGCTGTTCTCGTTGTAATGGAATTCCCTGCAATTTTTATGGCACTTTTTCTTATTACAAGAAAACGTAACGTTGACCAAAATAATTTTGAAATAATAAAAACAGCATTTTTAGAAGTGCCAAATGTATTGTTAATATCCTCACTGATAATTGGCTTTAGTATCGAAGGCACAATTTCAGATAATGTTGAATTCTTCACTGATACTTTGTTTGAATATGTTTTATATTTATTTTTATTTGTGATGGGAACTCGTGTAGCTAAAAGACTTAAAGAGCTAAAGGGTAAAGGTAAAACTTTAATACTTTTTGCATTGATCACTCCCCTTATAGGATCTCTTTTAGCATTATTTGCATCAAACTATTTTGCACTTTCAATTGGAAATGCAACATTACTTATGGTTTTGACGGCCAGTGCAAGCTATATTGCTGTTCCAGCAGTAGTTAAAGATGCAATTCCAGATGCAAATCCAGCAATTTATCTTGGTTTGAGCTTAGGTGTGACTTTTCCTTTTAACATAATCATTGGCATACCCGTCTATCACGAGCTTGCAAAATATTTTATAGGTTAGTTAAGCTGTAATAAATGTACACCCGTAAATATAAAGTAAATAGACAAAAAGTTCACTATGTAAAATTTGATAAGGATACCTATTTACTCGAATCATTAACTGAATATGCAATCAACAATAAAATAAAGACTGCTGAAATTTCATTTATAGGTGCTGTTCAAAATTTAAATGTTGTTTACTTTAACCAAGAAACTAAAGAATACGAAGATCACTTTTTTGATGGTGGTTTTGAGGTACTGAGTGGTCTTGGAAACATCACATTATTTGAAAATAAACCATTGGTTCATATCCATATATCTGTATCTGATAAAGATGGAAAGGCATTTGGAGGACATTTAGTTAATGGTACAAAAATTTGGCTGATAGAGGCCATCATAAAGCAACCTACATTTATAGGAAAAAATTATATAAATAGATACTTTGATGAAGAATTATGTTTGAATGTTTGGAATGACTAGGATAAAGAATTTCCGTTAATACTAAACCCACCATCAACAGTTAGTATTTCCCCAGTTATCCAGCCAGCTTCTTCTGAGCACAGGAAATATACCGCTTCTGCAATATCTTCTGGTTCTCCAAGTTTTTGAAGCAAATGAAGATTTTTTGAATATTCTTCATTTTCCCATAAAAGTTGTGAGAGCCTTGTTCTAACAATTGCCGGAGCAACACCATTTACTCTGATATCAGGTGCTAATTCATAAGCAAGCTGCTTTGTCATGTAAATTAGAGCAGCTTTAGAAATATTATATGCCCCCATTAGATCAGACGGAAAATATCCTGCTACAGAACAGATGTTCATAATAGCTGTGCTTAATTCATTTTTGTATGCTGCTCTTGCCCAAAGTAAAGGACCTTTTTGATTTACTGCCCATGTTTTTTCAAGAGCTCCCATATCAACATCCATTAAGTTTCCACCAGCAGGATTTGTTCCTGCATTGTTGATCAAAATATCAAGAGATCCAAATTTTTCATTTATTTCTTTACAAGTACGATCAGCGGCTTCTTCGTCATCAGCTTTTGCCATAATTGTATGAAAATTATCGTTATTTACAGAATTTTGAAGTTCTTCTAAGGTGTCAGGTTTTCTTCCTGTAACAACTACATTAGACTCTCCATCACTTAAATATTTTTCAGCGATTGCAAGACCAATACCCCTGGTCCCTCCTGTGATAAGTACAGTTTTCATAAAATTTATTATAACACTCATAAATCAGTGAGCAGTTACAGTAAATGAGTCATGGATAACTTTGAGAAATACATTTTTTTATTAACTAAAAATAAAGATTTTCAAAAACTTTTTTATGCGAAGTTTATAACTTATATGGGTGACTGGTTTTTAACAGTTCCACTTTTAAGCATTATTTATGAACTAACCAATAGTCCGCTGATAACTTCAATTGTTCTTGTAGTACAAAGTGCTCCCTATGTCATACTTGGTAGTTTTGGAGGATATCTTGCTGATAAATTCGACAGAAAAGTTGTAATTGCTGTTTCGGAATTTCTATCCGGATGTGCTGTCTTATTGATTATGTATTCTGTATCTACGGAAAATGTTTTATTTATCCTTATTTCTTTTTCCTTTTTAGGCGTTGTAAATTGTGCTTATATGCCTGCTTCAGACGCTGCCTTGCCAAATGTAGTATTAAGAGAAAATTTACCTGAAGCAAATGTACTTAATTTCTCAACTTGGGGAATTGCTGCTGGACTTGGAGCTGGACTTGGTGGATTTTTATCTGAATTTTTATCAAGAAATCAATTGTTCACCATAAACTTTCTGTCTTTTATGTTCTCAGCATTTCTTGTATTTCTAATTAAAACAAACTTAAATGAAAATTCAGGAAATGTTGACAATAACAATAGAGTTAAATTTCGAGATGGACTGAATTTTGTTTTATCAGATAAAAAAATATTCTATTTAACTGTAACAAAGGGAATGTTTGGTATCTCAGCTGCTGGCTTACTTTCATTGTTTACAATACTTTCATTAGACATATACAACACTGGTGATTTTGGAGCAGGTTTAATGTGGAGTGCTCGTGGCGTTGGTGCATTTATAGGGCCAGTAATGTTTAGGTACTTTTTTGGAAAAACAGATCAGAAACTTCTTTCGACTATTGGTCCCTGCATAATGATCTGGGGTATTTTCTACTTTCTAATAACCTTCTCACCTAGCTTATATATAACAACTCTTCTTCTTGTCCTAGGTCACTGTGGTGGAGGTGCACAATGGGCTTTTTCATCTTACGGTATACAAATTTTGACCCCTGATAATATTCGAGGACGAATTGCAGGTTTGGATTACTCTTTTTATTTTTTAATGTTTACAAACTCAAATCTTATTATTGGATACTTGGCTACTCAGTATGACGTCTTAACTTTATTTAAAATATTTCCAACTTTAGGATTTTCCGTTGGACTTTTTTGGTTTATTAGAACAAGATCTTTCTGGAAAACAATCGAAAGTTAATCAACTTTAGGAATGTCTATCAATTTGGTTGTGTAAGCAGCTGATTTTCTATCAGCTCGCATTTTCCAGTTTTTTTGAATTCCCTGTGCTCCCATAAATAGAGTTCCATTTCCAAATCTATCATTTAACTGGTCTAGTGAATCCATAAGAATATCGGATCTCTCATAATTCTCATGCTCATAGAAGCTAAACTGTTCATATTTGGCATCAGATATATCCAAGAGTATTACGCCTATTTTCTGATACTCATAATTTGGCAAAAAAAGTTTATTTGTTAATCTTTTCGCTTCTTTGATTATTTTTGAAGTATTACTAGTTGGAATTGTAAAGAAAGAGCTCATTCCATTGCTATATTTTCTTTCATCTTCTATAAATGGACTTGTTCTTAAAAATACGTGAATACCTCCAGCTCTTGAATTCTGAGCTCGTAACTTTTCACAAGCTCTTGCAACGTATGTTGAAACAGCTTCTTCAAGTTCATATACTTTTGTTACTTTTTTCCCAAACGACTTTGAAGAAATTATGTTTTTCTTATTTTTAACTTCTTCAATTTGCATACATGATATGCCATTTAGCTCATGATAGATTCTCTCTCCTACAATGCTCAGAGTCTTTCGTATCTGTCTTGGATCTCCTGTTGAGAGTTCATATGCTGAATTGATACCAATTTTTCTTAGTCTTCTACCCCATCTTGTTGAGATACCCCATATATCTTCTAGTTCGAGGTCTTTTAGAACTCTTACTCTCTCTGACTCTTCACGTATATCAAAGACATTTGATTCCTCATATTTTTTTGCTTGTCTGTTTGCAGCTTTTGCCAGAGTTTTTGAGGGTCCAATACCAATCGAGATTGGTATCCCTGTCCACTGCTTTATTAGTCTCCGTATTTCATTCGCTGTCTCCGTTAAGTCGCAATAATAAAACTTGCTAATGTCTAAAAAAGCTTCATCAATTGAATAGATTTCGATGTCTCCAACTATTGATCGTAAAGATGTCATTACTCTTGCTGACATATCTCCATAAAATGTATAGTTCGATGAAAATACATGGACATTGTTTCTCTTTATCAATTGTTCATATTTAAATAGTGGAGCGCCCATTGGAATGCCTAATGCTTTTGCCTCATTTGACCTTGCAACAATGCATCCATCGTTGTTTGAGAGAACAACGATAGGTTTTCCTTCCAGTTTTGGATTAAACACCCTCTCACAAGATGCGTAAAAATTATTACAGTCGACTAAAGCAAAAATTTTATTTTTCATTCTTTATTTATTTCTTTGAATACTGTACACTATTCTAAGATAAAAGAAAGACATTTTTATGCCAAAAGGTGGAGCAAGAAAAGGAGCAGGAAGGCCTAGAGGTCAAGGCAAGTATGGCGAAGCAACTAAAGCGATTCGTGTACCCGAAAGTAAAGTTAAGTACATTTCAGAAATAGTAAGTAAAGGCCTTTACGAAATTCCTCTATACGGAGACCGAGTTGCAGCAGGCTTCCCATCCCCTGCAGATGACTACTTAGAAGACAAGATTGACCTCAACCAATATCTAGTAAAACATCCTGCATCAACATTTTTGGTAAGGGCATCAGGAAATTCAATGATAAACGCTGGAATATTCCCAAATGATATTTTGGTAGTCGATAAAAGCATCAAAGCCGAAAATGGGAATGTGGTAATAGCAATAATTGATGGTGAGCTAACAGTAAAAAGATATATTAAAAAAAGATCATCAGTTGTCTTGCAACCTGAGAATGAAGACTATGAGCCTATAGAGTTGAATGGAAAAAGTGAAGCACAAATCTGGGGTGTTGTTACCAGCGTAATTCATGACCTTTAATCATGAATCAAGATCAAATTTGTAAATACCTTTTGCCATTAGTGAAGTTTCTTGTTCAGATAATTTAAGATAAATCTCATTTTTAATCTCACTAAATAACTCTTTGTTTACTGTGTAGACGGCGTCAACAATAACAGACGCTTCTTTATATTTTTCTGAAGAAACTAACGAGTTTAAGAATTCAAGTAAATTATCTTCTCCTCCGGCCATGTCAATATAGGTTTTTCCTATTTCATCAAGAGCAGGAGGTTTTAATTCCGATGGAGTTCCTGAGTACCAACCTCCATATTGTCTCCATACAGAATTAATTAAAAATTTGAAGTCATCATATACAGAAACTAAATATGGCTGTTGAAATTCAGGAGGAAGTGATAATTTTGAATGAATTTCTCGAAGAGAATGTCCACTATTCATCAAAGATAAAACATTGTCCTCAATCCACAACATACAATTACTTGTATCAAGAAGTACTTTAGTAATTTCTTTTTTTCCTTTGATCAATGGACCGTGACCAGGAAAAAGATATTCCGGATTTAATTCAGACATTTTTTTAAGCACTTCTCCCCACGAACCCACATATCTTTGAGATTTGGATGGATTTCCAGCATTAGGTAATGACCATATAAAAAAATCACCTGTGAATAGAGCATTGTCTTTTTCTGAATAAATATAGGTTGCGTCATCAGTTTCACCTTTCCCGTGAAACAACTTCAGTACGGAATTGTTAAATTCAAGTTCATAACTATCATCGTATGTTGTATCAGGATAAGTAAATTCATTAGGAAAAACCGGAGAAGGTAATCCAAACTGTCTTTGGTTAATAATACCGTTATATCCAATAGTTTTTTTATAGCGATCAAACCTATTAACAATATTTTTATGACCGATAACTTCTGTGTTGCTATTCTCAAATGCATTAATGATGTAATCAGTACCAGTAACGTGATCTACATGCCCATGGGTATAAATAATAAATTCCACATTTTCAATTCCCCCATACCTGTATCTATTAACAATGCAGATGTATCATCTTTAAAAGCAGCTACATTCCCAAAATTTTTTATGAAAGCTAAATTTTTATTAACTTCATACAACTCAACATTGAAACCCTCTTGAATACTTACCTGATTAGGCAATGTTTTTTTTGTTAAAAAACTTTTTGATAAATCAATAGGATTGTAGTTATTATCTGTATTCACAAACTGTAGTCCTTCTAAACTCATCTAATTTAGAGATCTCATCTGCTGTATTAACTAATAGTCTCCAAAAAACTGTTCCTTTATTTGTTGTTTGTATAGTTTTAATTTCTTCATTCTGGTTATTTGAATTAGTTATTAAAAATTCATATCTTTCATCTACAATTTGTAAATTATTTATCTTAAACTCAACAGTTGTATTGTTATTGTGTACATGAACAACCCAGTAACGTTCATCTTCGGGCACTGGCATCGATACAAATAAATCACCATTATTTAAATCATATCTACACATGGTGTACATAAAATCATAATTGGGCATTCTTGTTGAGGATCTTTTAGAAATACAAACCTGATCTAAATATCCAATTATACCGTCATAAGTATCCTCACAGCCGTCGAAGGGATTTTCGATAGCATCAGCAATATTCCTATCCAATTGATTCATAACTATATATGGACCCATAAAAATTAAAAAAACGTGGGTGATCAAAGCAACTATTGAAATTTTTATAGTCCAACTTTTCATTTACAACCTTCATTGATAATGCTTGCGACAGGAATCGATATTGGATTTTCATAATAATTTAAGTTAGGTCCGTAAATTCTATAAATTAAGGTGAAATCATTTCCAAAATGACTTAATGTTCCATTTTGATTAATTAGATTATTATCTATTTTTATTATGTAATTTTCACCAATTATCGATGTAAGCTCGCTTCCATTTGTAACTTGAGCAAACAAATCATCAAAAGTTGGTTCATCAAATAAGCTATTAGGATCTTGTAGATAATAGTTATCATTTCCATAAATTGCATAACTCCAGTAACGTGCATCAGGAACTTCTCCTGATAGTGTGTAGCTGCAATTACCAGACAGTGACTCTCCCCCGTCATCAAAACTTGTCTGCAGATAAATAACTTCGGGACTAGCGCTAGGTAGTAATCCTAATAATGAAACATAAGCCCTTTGCCAAATATTTTGAGACTCTAATCCGTAATCAAGATAATAATTCCACTGATTAATAGCATCTTTCCCAAAACCAGTTAGGAATGCGGCTGTAGATGTTGGTCTTGTAAATGGTAAAAAACTTACGATGCCAATAATTATTCCAACAATATATGGAAGAGACTTATTGATAGTTTTTCTCATCATATTTATATTAATTTAAGTTTTTTAGGCTTGATAGTTACTTTGAAGTAAATAAGAAAATTTTAATCATGGTCACTAAAATATAGTCATGTCAGTTTTAAAAACAGATTTAACTTTATTTGAAAATCTAAGTGATTGGGAATATAAAGAAAATTTCACAACTGTAACATCAGAATTTGGAGAATTGGATATTCATTTTGTTGATGAAAATTCAACTAGTGATGAATGTGTTCTTCTTTTACATGGGAATCCTACTTGGGGATATTTATACAGAAACATGATCGATCCATTGAAAGAGAATGGATACCGAGTAGTTGTTCCTGATTTACCTGGATTTGGAAAATCTGATAAATTTTCAGTGAGATATAACTATTCCTATGAGGGATTTGTAGATTGGATGTCACAATTTATTGAGAATACTGATTTAAAAAATATTACACTTTTTTGTCAAGACTGGGGTGGCTTGATAGGTTTAAGACTAGCGGCAAAGTATGGTGATAGATTTGAAAAAATTGTTGCTGCAAATACAGGACTGCCTACTGGTAAGGCTCCTTTAAGCGAAGGGTTTGCTGTGTTTCGTGAATTTTTACAGATAAAACCAGACCTTCATGTTGGCGGACAGGTAAGAAATGGGACGACAAAAGGAATAGATGAAAATGCCCTTGCTGCATACAATGCTCCGTTTCCAGATGATGATCACAAACAAGGAGTTAGACAATTTCCAAACTTAGTTCCAGGTACGCCTAGAACTCCAAGTGCGGAACCAAATAAAGAAGCCTGGAAAATATTAAGAGAATGGAAAAAACCATTTTTATGCGCATTTAGTGATAAGGACCCAATATTTTCTGGTGTTGAAAATTCATTTTATAAGTTAATTCCTGGGTGCAAAGACATGCCTCATGTAACAATTCAAAATGCCGGACATTTTTTACAAGAAGATCAACCAAATGCTTGCGTTGAAGCGATTCTTTCAATAAAAGATATCTAAGTTGTAGCTACACCCCAATAGTTATA
>LUMS01000052.1_pt1 | contig 25920 bp, 24 predicted proteins | sample 729711 | NCBI WGS metagenome assembly LUMS01 (sample SAMN03860298, study PRJNA289734) | marine metagenome | biome: seawater column; feature: ocean; material: water; isolation source: Red Sea water column Station 192 - depth 25m | place: Saudi Arabia: Red Sea | collected 2011-10-15 | depth 25 m | reverse complement strand
ATACTTCCTTTCCTTGGATTAGATGAAAAAAATAAAATTTGTGCTTTTCCAACTAAATTATTTTGATTAACATAACCAACTTCAGATAGAAATCTGCTGTCTTTAGAACAATCCCTATTGTCACCTAAGAAAAAAAAGTGATTTTCAGGAACAATGTATTTATCTGAATTAGAAAAAGTTATATCGGTTCTATATGCAGCTAAATAACTTTTTCCATTTGGAAGTTTTTCTTCAAATATATTGACATCAATTTGGGATGATCCACAATATAACTTATCATTTTTGCTTTTAATTGTTTTTAATACTTGATTAGAATTTATATATAAATCACCATCAATAAATTGTATTGTATCACCTGGTAAACCAATCAATCTTTTAATATAATCTGTACGATTATCAGCAGGTGTTTTAAAAACTATAACATCTCCTCTTTTAGGGTTTTTATTTAATATACGTCCTTTAAAAATAGGAGGACTAAAAGGAAATGAATGTTTACTATATCCGTAAGAAAATTTTGTAACAAATAATCTGTCACCCACAAGCAAGTTAGTTTCCATTGATGATGATGGTATATAAAATGGCTGGATTAATATTGATCTTATAAATACTGCAATTATTAATGCATAAAATAATGTTTTAGTATTATCAATTATGAAATTTTTCATTTTTTTCTATTCAAAATAACAAATGCAATTGAGTGGTTTTTTTCATCTGAAAGTGAAAGATGTATATCGTAATTCTTTAATTTAAATTTTTTTTTTAATATATCTTTTATTTTCTGTGAAATTTTAATTTTAGGTGATCCTTTCTTATTATTGTATATTTCAATATCATTAAAATTAATATTATCTCTAAAGCCTGTGCCTATTGATTTAACAAAAGCTTCTTTAGCAGCAAATCTTTTAGCAAAATAATTCGTTTTGTTTCTGTATTTTTTTGATTGGTTAATTTCATTCAATGTAAAGAGTCTTTTTTTAAAACCTTTAATTTTTAGGGATTTTTCTATTCTTTTATTATCAATAATATCAACACCGTTACCAATTATCATTAGTTTAATATTTTTCTAAAATTAGTGATTACTTTTTTCATACCAAACATGATGGCCTCTCCAATTATAAAATGTCCAATATTAAATTCCTCTATAGATTTAATCTTTCTTAAAATTTTAGTTGATTTATAATCTAGGCCATGACCTGCATGAACTTCCATTCCTAGTTTTTTTGCTAACGTGGCACAATTTTTTATTTTTTTGAACTCGACTAAATAATTTTTGTTATTTTTAACTTTTAAAGCAAATTTTCCTGTATGAAGTTCCACACATTTTGCATTTAATTCTTTTGATGCAAAAACATCTTTAATATTTGGATTGATGAAAAGACTTGTTCTAATTTTTTTTGAATTTAATTTACTAATTACTTTTTTAATTATTTTTTTATTTTTTGTGATATTTAAACCTCCTTCGGTGGTTATTTCATTCCTTTTTTCAGGAACTATACAAACAAAATTAGGTTTATATTTTAATGCAATTTTAAGCATTTCATTGTTAGCAGCCATTTCTAAATTTATTGGTACTCTTTTAATTTTTGAAAATATAGCTAAGTCTTCATCCCGGATATGTCTACGATCTTCTCTTAAATGAATAGTAATAGAATTTGCACCGAAATTCATAACTTGTCTTGCATATGAAATAGGATCAGGATGCCCCTCTCCTCTGGCGTTTCTTAATGTTGCAATATGGTCTACGTTAACACCTAGTCTAGATTTCATTTTAAATATCTACTTCCAGGTTTTGTAATTGGAATTTTTTTTAACTCAATTGGTAAATCATTTTTTTTATAAGTTGGTATTTCTAATTTAATTTGGGAAACAATATTTTTATCTTTAATTTTTAAACTTAGTTTACTAGATCTATTAATCAAACACGCATATCCAACTACTTTTGATTTATATTTTTTTACAAGTCGAGCACATTCTAAACTTGACTTACCTGTAGTAATTACGTCTTCTACTATCAAAACTTTAGAATTTTTTTTAATTGAAAAACCTCTTCTTAAAATAAATTTCCCATTAACTCTCTCACAAAATATTGTCTCCTTATTCAATAAATTTCCAACAATATAACCTATTACAATACCGCCCATAGCTGGTGACAAAATTATATCAATTTTTTTGAATTTTTTTTTTATTTTAGTGCTTAAGGATTTACAAAATTCTTCTGATTTTTTTGGATAACTTAATAATTTAGCACACTGAACATACTGGGGTGAATGTAAACCTGAAGATAAAACAAAATGTCCCTCTAAAAGTGCCTTAGTTTTTTTTAAAACCGCTAAAGAATCTTTTAAAGAAAGCATATTTTTTGTTTTTATGTCTAATTATTTTGAAGTTATATTCTTTCTGTTTTAGCTCACTAATAAGTTTTGTAAAGTTTTTCAAATCTTGAATAATTAAGTTGAACCTAAAATTAATGGTTCTTTTAGTCTTTTCTACCATTTCAACACTTGAAATATTTACATTATTGGTTCCAATCATTGTTGTAACGTCACCTAATATGCCAGGTCTGTCAGGTAAAGACATCCAAAGTGTAGTATTATATTTTTTTTCAGTTGGCTTGCTGTCTTCTTTGTATTGCCAGTATCTTCTTATAGCAGCTCTAGCTTTACCGGTTTTAGCACTTGTTATCCAATGCAAAGAAGGTGAATCTTTTTTTGATGTTAATATTTTAACTACATCTCCATTTCGCAATATTGATTGTAGAGGACTTTCCTTTCCATTTATTTCACATCCAATTGCAGTATCACCTACTTTAGTGTGAACAGCATAAGCAAAATCAATTGGACTTGCTTCTTTGGGTAATTTTATAACTGAGCCTTTTGGTGTAAAACAAAAAACATTTTCTTGAAACATTTGCAGTTTTGTATACTCAAAATAATGTTCAGGATTTTCATTTTTATCAATAATTTCTACTAGATCTGCTAACCAATCATATTCCTTCCAAGTTAAAGAGTTAAACTTTTCTGACGATTTATATTTCCAATGAGAAGCTATACCTCTTTGCGCAAATTCATGCATTTGTTGTGTTCTTAGTTGTATTTCAATAGGTCTTTTATTTGGACCGATCACTGCTGTATGAAGAGATTTATAATTATTTATTTTTGGAGATGAAATGTAATCTTTAAATCTACCAGGTATGCAATTCCATTTATTATGAATTACGCCTAAGGTTTTGTAACAATTTTCAACATTATCTAAAATTATTCTAAAACCAATTATGTCTGTAATTTGCTCTAGTGAGGTTCTTTTTTTTTGTATTTTTCTCCAAATAGAAAAAGGTGTTTTTTCTCTAGAAAAAATTTTAAAATCAATATTATTTTCATTTAATAGATTTTCAAATTCACTAAGAACTGAATTATAATTAATCAAATTATTATCTTTTATTGTGTCTAATCTATCTTTGATCATTTTTCTTGCTTCAGGATTTAAAATATCGAAAGAAAGATCTTCAAGTTCATCTCTTATTCTATTCATTCCCATTCTATCAGCTAGAGGAGCATAAATTTCCATAGTTTCTTTAGCAATTCTTTTTCTTTTTTCCTCTTTATCAATAGCCTTCAAAGTTCGCATATTATGCAAACGATCTGCAAGTTTCACAAGAAGGACTCTAATATCTTTAGAAGTTGCAAGGATGAGTTTTCTAAAATTTTCAGCTTTTGAATTAGAAATAGCTTGGTTTTCAAAAACTGAAATTTTTGTAACTCCATCAACCAAATCAGCAACTTCTTTTCCAAATTGTTCTTCTATAGTTTTATAAGTTGCATAAGTATCTTCTATGGTATCGTGAAGTAAACCAGTTGCTATCGTTGCACTATCCAACTTAAGTTCGGTTAAAATATTTGCAACAGCAACAGGATGAATGACGTAGGGATCTCCTGATTGTCGTTTTTGATCTTTATGAACTTTCACTGCAAAATCATATGCTTTGCTTAGAGTTTCTGGGTTAAGAAACTTATTGTATGATTTAACCTTATTTATTAATTCGTCAGAATTTAGCATAAATTTATTATATCACTTATTTAGATAACTTTAATACTTCTTAAATTATTTTTTTTTAAAGAAGTTAAGAGTTTTACTATATTTTTTTTTAATTTTGGGTGAGACCAATTTTTGCATATTTCAAACAGTGGCATAAGTACAAAGTTTCTATTATGCATTCTTGGATGCGGGATCTCTAAATTGATAAATTTTTTATTTGATTTAGTAATCTTTCCATTAAAATCTAATATATCAATATCACAATTTCTTGGATGATTTTTAGGAGCTATTTTTCTGCCTAATTTTTTTTCTATAGACTTAATTATTTTAAACAGCTCAAATTGATTTAATTTTGTTTTTATCAGTAATACAGCATTAATAAATTTTGGAAAACTTGGATCAGGCCATGACTCGGTCTCATAATAACTAGATGTTTTGATAATTTTAATATCATGAGTTTCCAATAAATATTTAGATTTTTCTAAAAAATGTATTCTATTTCCTAAATTAGAACCTATTGATAGATATACATTTTTAACTTGAGCGTCTGAAATATCTCGCTTTTTCACGGTTCCAATCTTTAGTTTTTTTGGTTTGTCGCTTATCGTATTGTTTTTTGCCCTTTGCAACTGCTATTTCAACTTTAGCTTTACCTTTTTTAAAATACATTTTAGTTGGAACTAAAGTTAAACCATCCTCGTTCATTTTACCAATTAGTTTGTTAATTTCCCTTTTGTTAAATAACAATTTTCTTTCTGAGTAAGGATTGTGATTTGAATAACTGGCTTGTTTATATATGGGTATATGTGAATTAATTAAAAAAATTTCTCCTTCTTTTTCTACTGCGTATGACTCTGCAATATTTATTTTTCCATCTCTTACGGATTTTATTTCAGAACCTTTTAGTACAATTCCTGCTTCTAAGATTTCCTTAAAGAAAAAATTAAAAGATGCTTTTCGATTTATTGTAATGATCTTGATGCCAGATGTAGATTTATCACTCATCAATAAGTTTTGCTACTTTCAATGCTTTCTCGACTTCCTTTTTTGTATTTTCAGTTATTTTTACCAAAGGTAATCTTACAGTATCATCGCATAGACCAAGTAATTTAGCAGCATACTTAACTGGTGAAGGATTGCTTTCTATAAATAAATTTTTATGCAACGGTTGCAACATATCATCAAGTTGTTGAGCCTTTTTTAAATCATCCTCATTTGAAGATTTTGATAATTTTTGAAATTCAGAACATAATTTAGGAGCTACGTTTGCTGTAACACTAATTGTTCCAACTCCTCCTCGTTTATTAAATTCAAAAGCATTATCATCGTTTCCAGTAAGTTGAATGAAATCATTACCCATTTTTTCTTTTTGTTGATCAACACGATTTAGATCACCTGTTGCATCTTTAACTCCAACTATATTTTTTAGTTCATATAATCTAGCCATTGTTTCAACGCTCATATCGATTACTGAACGGCTTGGAATATTATAAATTATAATTGGAATTCCACAGTTATCATTGATTGATTTATAATGTTGATATAATCCTTCTTGAGTGGGTTTATTATAATATGGTGTAACAACTAAAGCACCATCCGCACCAGCTTTTTCAGCGTGTTTAGTTAATGATACGGCTTCTTCTGTAGAATTAGATCCTGTGCCGGCTATTATGGGAAGTTTACCGGTTGCTTCTTTTATACATAATTCAATTGTTCTCTCATGTTCATCATGTGATAATGTTGGTGACTCACCTGTTGTTCCAACTGGAACTAACCCATTTGTTCCATTTTCCAGATGATGATTTATTATTTTTATGTAACTTTCTTCGTCAAGCTTGTTGTCTTTAAACGGTGTAATTAATGCTACATTTGATCCTTTAAACATAATTATTTATAACATAAGTTGTTTGATTTAATAAAATGTATTTAAAATTATTAACAACAATTATCCTTTTTTTCTTATCGTTTCAATCTGCTTTTTCAAATGAAACTATACTTCCTATTAAAAAACCAGATTTAAATGAAAAAAATACAACAAAAAAAATAGCTGAAATCATTCCTCTACCAAAACCATCTGAAAAAGAAGATGAAATTCAAAAGGAAATAAAAATTACTACCACGGAGATATTTAAGAAAATTGATGGTGTAATAATTCCAAAAAATAAGCCTCTAATAGTTAAAGAAAAATTAAGAAAGATAAAAAAACAAAAATTTTATAGCGATAGAGATTTGAGATATGCAAAACAAGCTATTTCATTTATGGAGAAAAGTAATTGGAAGGATGCAAAAAAAGCCGCAAGTAAAGCAAGAGCAAAATCTATTTATGATTTTATTCAATGGAGACATCTACTTACAACTGGTAACAGGGCTACTTTTACAGAATATAAACAGTTTATCGAAAGAGTAAAAGATTATCCAAGGATAGATAGAGTTCGTTACTTAGGAGAGCATAAAATAAATTCTAAAAATCATACTAAAAATGAAATTATACAGTGGTTCGATAAACACCCTCCTTTAAGTGGATTTGGAAAAATGATGCTAGGCGATGCTTTGTTATCAAAAAATAAAGAGACAGCTATAAATTTAATAAAAGAAGGATTTATTACAGCTGATTTAAGTAAAAATGATCTTATTTTTTTTAGAAAGAAATTTAAAAAATATTTGAACAGTAGTGATTATATTAAAAGAGCTGATTATTTAGCTTGGGAGAATAAATATTGGGACCTTAAAAGAATGTTAAGATATCTACCTAAAGATTATCAACTTTTATATACAGCAAGGCAACTGTTAATGAGCAGATCTTATGGTGTTGATAGCGCTATATCGAATGTACCTGCAAGTTTAAAAAAGGATGCAGGTTTAAATTATGATAGACTCAAATGGAGAAGGAAAAGAGGAAGAGTTGATAGTTCTTTAGAAATTTTACTAAGTATCAAAAATAATAAAGACTATATGGTTCGCCCAGATAAATGGTGGGTTGAAAGATCAATAATTGCGAGATCACTTATTTATAAGAAAAGATATGAGCAAGCTTATAAAATTACAAGTAAACATGGTCTATCAGAGGGTGCCGAATTAGCTGAAGCTGAATGGATGAGTGGATGGATTGCTTTAAGTTTCTTAAAAGACCCAATTTTAGCAAAAAGTCATTTTACTAAATTTTATAATAATGTTGGATATCCAATTAGTTTATCAAGAGGTGCTTATTGGCTTGGAAAAGCGAATTTGGCACTAAATAATAAGGAAGAAGCAGATAAGTGGTTTAAAGAAGGTTCAAAATATCTAACAACCTATTATGGTCAATTATCTCATATGAAAATATATCCAAATAAAACTTTTGAACTTAAAGAAAGTACTCAAGTTGATAAAAATTATGCTGAAAGTTTTTACAAAAATAAATTAGTCGCAATAGTACATTTATTAGATGAAGTAAAAAAAGATAAATATACGAAACATATTTTAAGATTTCTAGCAAATGAAAATGTTTCAGCAGGGAGTGAAATATTGGCAGCAAAACTAGCAACTGACATCTCTAGATTTGATTTTGCTATTCAGGTTTCTAAAATAGCATCTTATCAAAAAAGGTTTCATAACAAATATAATTATCCAGTAATAAGCACTCCGAATAAAGTTGGATCAAGAAAAATACCAGAACAAGCTTTAATTTTATCTATTATAAGACAAGAAAGTGAGTTTGATATATCTGCAAGAAGTAGAGTTGGAGCACAAGGTTTAATGCAGTTGATGCCTTATACTGCAAAGACAGTTGCTAAGCAGGCAAAAGTTTCTTATTCAAAATCTCGTTTAACAACAAGTCCTGAGTATAATATAAATTTAGGATCTTTTTATATTGCAGGTTTAATTCTTGATTATGATGGATCCTACCCTTTCGCTGTAGCAGCATATAATGCAGGACCAAAAAGAGTGAAGTATTGGAAAAAAATAAATAAAGATCCTCAAAAGAAACAAATCGATTATGTTGATTGGGTAGAACTTATTAAGTTTAAAGAGACCAGAAACTATGTTCAGAGGGTTATGGAGAATTACAATGTTTATAGATACATTTTGTCTCAAAAACCAATATTTTTAAAAGATTTTTTTAGAAATAATCCGCTCTATTAGTGGCGGAAGGAGAGGGATTCGAACCCTCGGTACACCTTTTCAAGCGTACGGCGGTTTAGCAAACCGCTGGTTTAAACCAGCTCACCCATCCTTCCACGATAATATGTGTAACTTGAAATCATTGAATATTCAATCATATTCAAGTAATTTCTCCAAAATATGAAAAACAAATATTCAGTATTCTCTCTAATAAAAAATGCTTTATCACAGCATGAGAATTGGCAACAAGCTTGGGGAAATCCAGAGCCAAAAAAAGAATACGATGCTATTATTGTGGGTGGTGGCGGACACGGTTTAGCTACTGCTTATTATTTAGCAAAGAAACATAATTTAAAAAATATTGCAGTCTTAGAAAAAGGTTGGATTGGTGGTGGAAATACAGGGCGTAACACTACAATCATTAGATCAAATTATTTATGGGATGCTAGTGCTGGTTTATACGATCATGCGCTTAAACTATGGGAAAATTTATCTCAAGAGCTAAACTACAATGTGATGTTCAGTCAAAGAGGTGTAATGAATTTAGCTCACAATCTTCAAGATGTAAGAGATTTAAAAAGAAGAACACATGCCAATAGACTAAACGGAATTGATGCTGTTTGGTTAAATACTGAGGAAGTTAAAAAATTTTGCCCAATTATAAATACATCACCTGATATCAGATACCCAGTTTTGGGTGGAACATTACAAAGAAGAGCAGGAACAGCAAGACATGATGCTGTTGCCTGGGGTTATGCAAGAGGCGCAAGCGATATGGGTGTTGATATAATTCAAAACTGTGAAGTTAAAGGAATAAAGAGAAATGGAGATAGAGTTGAAGGATTAGAAACCACTAAAGGATTTATAAAAACTAATAAAATTGGAGTTGTTGCAGCAGGCCACTCAAGTGTAATTGCAAATATGGCTGGATTAAAACTTCCTCTTGAGAGTAAACCATTACAAGCGTTAGTTTCAGAGCCAGTAAAACCAATTATTGATACTGTTGTAATGTCAAATGCTGTTCATGCTTATGTAAGTCAATCGGATAAAGGCGAATTAGTTATAGGTGCGGGAACAGATTCATATGTTTCATATACACAAAGAGGTAGTCATAATATTGTAGAAGAAACTTTAAAGGCTATTCTAGAGCTCTACCCTATTTTTAGTAGAATGAAAATGTTAAGACAATGGGGAGGAATTGTTGATATATGTCCAGATGCAAGTCCTATTATAAGTAAAACTAATATAAAAGGTTTATATTTTAATTGTGGTTGGGGTACCGGTGGTTTTAAAGCTACTCCAGGATCGGGAGATTTATTTGCTCACACAATCGCAAATGATGAGCCACATAAATTAAATGCAGCATTTAATTTAAATAGATTTGTAAGCGGTGATCTTGTTGATGAACATGGTGCTGCAGCAGTTGCACATTAGTAATGTTTTTAATTAATTGTCCATTTTGTGGAGAGAGAGATCAAAGTGAATTTTCTTCAGGTGGCGAAGCTCATATAGTTAGACCAAAACAACCAACTGAACTTAGCGATGATGAATGGGCGGAATATCTATTTATGAGAAAAAATATTAAAGGTATTCAATTTGAAAGATGGAATCATGTTCACGGATGCAGAAAATGGTTCAACGTCGTTAGAGACACATCGAATGATAAAATATTATCTGTTTATAAAATGGGTGAAAAACCTCCTGTTAATTATAAGTAATGCCCAATTATAGAATTCATAAAACCGAATATATTGATGAAACTAAGAGAGTTTCATTTAAATATGATGGCAAGACTTACTTTGGATATGAGGGTGATACCTTGGCATCTGCACTTTTGGCAAATGGTATTCATTTAGTCGGTAGAAGTTTTAAATATCACAGACCAAGGGGTATAGTTTCTTGTGGAGCAGAAGAGCCTAATGCAATTTGTCAAATTGGTAGTAAAAAAGACCTAACAGAACCAAATGTAAGAGCTACCGAGTTAGAATTGTATGAAGGATTAGAAGCAAGTTCTCAAAATTGCTGGCCTAACGTAAAATTTGACATTGGAGGTATTAATAATTTTATATCACCGTTAATTCCTGCAGGCTTTTATTATAAAACATTTATGTGGCCAAAGAGTTTTTGGAAAAAAGTATATGAACCATTAATACGATTATCTGCGGGTTTGGGAAAATCTCCTACAGAACCAGATCCTGATATCTATGATCACAAATATGTTCACTACGATGTATTGGTAATTGGTGGTGGAGTTTCAGGTATTATTGCTGCAAAAATGGCTGCAAAAAATAATTTAAAAACTTTATTAGTAGATGACAAAAAAATACTAGGTGGTTCTACAATTTATCAAAATAATGAGTCTATTAAGATTGATGATAAATTATCAAGTGAATGGTTAAAAAATGAAATTCAAGAAATTAAAAAATTAAGTAATTTAACAATTAAGACAAGAACAAGTATTGCAGCTTATCATGGATACAATTTTCTTTTAGCTAAAGAAAATTTAACAGATCATTTACCAGAGGAAAAAAAGAAAAATAAGATTAGACAACGATTATGGAAAATAAGAGCAAAAAAAGTTGTAATTGCAACTGGATCAATTGAAAGACCACTTGTATTCAATAATAATGATAGACCAGGAATATTATTATCTAATTCTATAAACAAATATTTAGATTATTACGGCGTTACCTGTGGAGAAAATATAATATTATTTACAAATAATGATAGTGCATACGAAACTTCAATTTCACTTCATAAAAAAGGTATAAAGAATATAATTGTTGATTTAAGAAAATCTGCTAGCTCTGAATTAATCAAACAAGCAGAAAGTCTAGGAATAAAAATCTACTTCAATCATGTTGTAACAAATACTTTTGGATACAGAAAAATAAATTCATTAGAAATCATGAAACTATCAGAAGATGGAAATACTACTGTAGGCAATAAAATTAGATTAAGTTGTGACTGTTTAGGAATGAGTGGTGGATGGACACCTATGGTGCATATGCATACTCAATCTGGAGGTAAATTAGATTTTAGAGATGAAGACCAAGTATTCTTACCAAAAGAAAATAGTGAGGATCAAATTTCTGTTGGTTCATGCAATGGAGATTTTGATTTAGAAAATATTATAGATAAAACAGTCAATAAAATTAATAAATTCTTAGATATAGATAATCAAGATTACCAAGAAACAAATATAATTTGCTCTAAAGAAAATGATAAAAGAAATATATGGCTTTTACCAAATAAAATACCTTTAGGTAAAACAAAATGCTTTATAGATTTTCAAAATGATTCAACTGCAAAAGATATTAAATTAGCCTTAAAAGAAGGCTTTAGATCAATTGAACATGTAAAAAGATATACAACGACTGGTATGGCAACAGATCAGGGAAAGTTATCTAATATGCACGCACTTGGGATTATAGCTGATACAGCTGGTGTAAAAATGGGTACATTGGGAACAACTACATTTAGGCCTCCATTCACACCATTAACTTTCGGAACACTAGTTGGGAGAAATGTTGGAAAATTTTTTGAAGTAGTAAGAAAAACATCCATGCATGAATGGCATGTGGAAAATAATGCAGAATTTGAAAATGTTGGTCAGTGGAAAAGACCCTGGTACTATCCAAAAAACGGTGAAAATATGCATGATGCTGTTCAAAGAGAAAGTAAAGCGGCACGTGACAGTGCGGGAATCTTAGATGCATCAACTCTAGGAAAAATTGATATCCAAGGAACAGATGCATCAGAATTTTTAAATCGAGTTTACACAAATGCTTGGTCAAAACTTGCAATCGGAAAATGTAGATACGGACTTATGTTAAACGAGGATGGTATGGTTTATGACGACGGTGTTACTACAAGAATATCTGAAAATCATTATCTAATGACAACCACCACTGGGGGGGCCGCAAATGTATTAAGCAAACTTGAGGATTATTTACAAACGGAGTGGCCAGAGTTAGATGTTTATTTAACATCAGTGACAGATCATTATTCTACAGCAAGTATTTGTGGTCCAAATTCAAAAAAAATCCTTAACAAACTTTTTCCAAATTTAGATTTAAGTGATGAAAACTTCCCTCATATGTCATTTAAAGAAGATAAACTTAAAAATATAAATTGTAGAATAATGAGAATAAGTTTTACAGGTGAACTAAGCTATGAAATTAACATAGAGTCGAAATATGGACATTCATTATGGAAAATGTGTATAGAAGCTGGGAAAGAGTTTAATTTGACACCTTATGGTACCGAAACAATGCACCTACTCAGAGCTGAAAAAGGTTTCATTATTGTTGGACAAGATACAGACGGCACAATGACTCCTTCAGACTTACAGATGGATTGGATTGTAAGTAAAAAGAAATATGACTTCATTGGTAAAAGATCTTTATATAGAAGTGATACTATTAGAGAAGATAGAAAGCAATTGGTAGGACTACTTACAGATGATCCAAAAGAAATTTTGGAAGAAGGTGCTCAAATTGTTTCAGACGTTAAATCAAAGCCTATAGATATGCTAGGACATGTAACTTCCAGCTATTTTAGTCCAAACCTAAATAAATCAATTGCCTTGGCTGTAGTTAGGAGTGGAAAAACAATGAAAGGTCAAAAATTAATTATTCCAATGGAAAACAAAAATATTAATGTGACCGTTTCTGACACAATTTTTTTAGATAAGGAGAATAAAAGACTAAATGCTTGACATTTTACATCCAAATATTTCGAATATTAATAAAAACAATATCGATATTAATTTATCTGAAGAAAAAATTAAAATTAATATCAGGGGAAAAAATAAAGAATTTTTTACCAAAGTGGGTAAAATTCTATCTATTATTTTACCTTCTGAGTCAAATACCAGTTCATCAAATGAAAACTATGATGTTTTGTGGCTAAGTCCGGATGAATGGATGATATATTTTGATGAAAATAAAAATTCAAATATTTTTGATCAACTTTATAAAGATATTTCGTCTTTAAATTTTGGATCAATTACTGATATCTCTTCACAATTAATTTGCATAAATATAAAAGGAGAAAATATATTTGAATTATTATCATCTGGATCACCTTTTAATTTCGAAAAATTTAAAAATAATGTTGGTTCATCAACACAAACAATAGTAAATCATATTGATGTAATTCTTCATCACAAGTCAAAGAATAATGTTAATTTATTTGTAAGAAGATCGTTTTCAGAACACCTTTATGAATGGTTAGTTGATAGCTCTAATTTTGTCTAATTTATAATTCAAATAAAAATAAGTATAACCAAGATACATCAGAGAGAAAATCCAATTGAATATTACCCATAACCAAAAAAATTCAGAAAAGTCAGAATTAAAATAAATTGCAGTATAAAATACGACAAATGGAAAAATTCCATTTCGGCAAATATTAGCAATTAATGCGTTTTCAGCTTTTTTTAAAGCCATAAAAAAACCATTTGATAAAAAAAATATTGGATAAGCTGGCAGCACAAAGGCTGAAATCTCTAAATATAATTTTCCAAATTCAACGACCTCTAAATCTTTTGAAAATAATTTTGTTATCATTTCAGCACCAAAATAAATAATAAAAGAAGAAATAATCATTATAATGAAAGCATATTTTATAGCTTGGAAGTACGTTTCTTTAATTCTTAAAATATTTCGTGCACCAAAATTTTGAGCAATAATTGTGATAATTGCTGTATTTATTCCCAAGATTGGCAATAAAACCACTTGTTCTATTTTGGTGCCAGCTCCATAACCAGCTGCTGCATATTCTCCTGATAAACCTGCATATTTGAATACAATAGCAGAAGCAATAGAATAACCGCAAATTGAAATTATTATTGGCATAGATTGAAAAAAAATATTTTTTAAAAAAAAAAATTTAGGAATAAAATAAGAAATAAGTATGTTTTTAATTAATTTACTTTTTAAAACTTTTTTAAATATGATTAAAAAAGCGACCGTTTGAGCAATTAGAGTTGCTATTGCAATACCCTTCATACCCAAAGCTGGTATGAAATAAAATCCAAATATTAAAATTGGATTTAACAATATGTTTAAAAAAAAAGATAATATTAAAGCATTTCTATAAGTTTTCGTATCGCCTTCTGCATGAAGTAATGAATTTAATGCAACAACTAAAATAAAAATAAACGAACCAAGGAAAATGATATCTGTATATTGTAAGCCAAGATTTATTACCTCGTTAGTTGAACCCATAATTGAAAAAAGGTCTGATGCATAATTTAAACCAATAAAAGTAATCAACAGAATTATCAAAAAAGAAAAGAAAATTAATTGGCAGAAATAAATTGAAGCATTTTTATTATTTTTTTCTCCAATGCTATTACCTATCAGTGATGTACCTGCAACTGTGATACCAATAGATGAGGCAATAATAATAAAATAAATTGGAAAAGATTTTGTTAAAGCTGACAAAGCTTCAGGTGATATTTTTCCTGCAAAATATGTATCAGCAATATTATATAACGTTTGAAAGAGTGTACCTACAGATGCAGGTATCGCTAATTTTTTAATTAATTCTTTGATGTCATCACTTAATATATTCATGATATTATTTTTTTGAATTTATCATTTGATTGTGCCTCATTGTGAAACGTTTTATTTGATCATTTGTCAATTTATCAAAACAATTTGGACATGATAGGCCTACTTTATACTTTTTTGATTTGGTTAGTTTTTTATGCAATGGCATTCTACAACCACCACAAACAGTATAATTTCCAATTTCTAAGTTTTTTTTAATAGTAACTCTTTTATCAAAAACAAAACATTCACCATTCCACTTACTTTTTTTTGGATCAGTTTTGTTAAGATAATTTAAGATACCACCCTTAAGCATATAAACATTTTTAAAACCTTTATTATTAAGATAATTAGACGCTTTTTCACACCTGATACCTCCGGTGCAAAACATCCCTATTGATTCATCTTTATTAAATTTTGATAAATAATTTTTAAAATCTCTAAAATTTTTAGTTTCTGGATTAAGAGCATTTTTAAATGTACCAATCTTATATTCAAAAGGTTTTCTGGCATCAATCAGTTTAATATTTTTTTTAGATATAAATTCGTCCCATTTTTTAGGTGATAAATATTTCTTATTAAAAAAATTTTTAAAATTAATTTTTTCATTAATTGGAACTACTTCATCTTTTATTTTAACTTTATTTTTTGTGTATGGTAATATTTTTGAATTAAATTTATTTTGAATATCAAATCTATCAATTGATAAGATATTCTTTATTTTTGTAATTGTAAGTTTAATTTTTTTATGACTACCTGATATTGTACCATTAATTCCTTCAGGAGATAATATTATAAGACCTTTAATATCAAGCTTATTAGTTTCTTTTAAAATATTTTTTTTAATAATTTTTAATTTATTAAGTTTTGATATTTTATAAAAAGATAGGATTTCAAACATAATTACCAACAAACTGTAAAACCATCACCAATTGGTAAAATATACTTATTAATAGGTGATTTTTTTATGTATTTATTAAATTCTCTTAATTTTATAGTTAATTTGTCTTTTATCTTTGGATTTGCAACATCTCCTTTCCAAAGTGTATTATCAATTAAAATTATACCCTTTTTGCTTTTTAATTTAAGAGACTGATTAAAATAATTTATATAATTTTCTTTATCTGCATCAATTAATATCACGTCATATTTTTCCTTTTTCTTAATTAGATTTTCAAGAGCAATTTTTCCATTTTCACAAAGAAGATTTATTTTTTTATCTTGCTTTGCTTCTTTAAAAAACTTAATTGCCTCATTGTTAGTTTTTAAATTTTTATCTATACCAATTAATTTGCAATTCTTAGGTAAGGCAAGTGCAGCAGATAAAATGCTGTAACCTGTAAAAGTGCCAATTTCTAAATATGATTTATAGTTATTAATTTTTATGATAAATTGTATGAAGTTAGCTTGTAGAATTGAAATTTGTAATTTTTTAATATGACCAAGTTTTTCGTTATATTTTAATAATTTTTTTTGTACTTTGTGAAGATTATTTGTATGTGAAAAAATATAATTGATCATATTTTGATCAATTATGAAATTTTTATCCATTCAACTTTTCTTTTAATATTTTGTTTATTAATTGAGGATTGCCTTTTCCTTTACTTTCTTTCATGGCTTGACCAACAAAAAAACCAAATAATTTATCTTTACCAGATTTATATTCAGCAACCTTATCTGAATTATTTTCAATAACTTTATTTATCAATTCCTCTATCGCTTTTGGATCGCTTTCTTGTTTTAAACCTTTTTCTTTTACTATTATTAATGGATCTTGATCTCCATCTATCATTTGTTCAAAAACCGTTTTAGCTATTTTTCCTGATATAGTTCCATCTTTTATAAGGTTTATAAGTTTTGATAGATTTTTAGCACTAACTGGGCTTTGAGATATTTCTAAATTTTTTTCATTTAAAACTGCAAATAATTCACCTGTAATCCAGTTTGTTGCTAATTTAACATCTGAATTTTTTATAACTTCTTCAAAGAAATTTGATGTTTCAATATCAGATACCAAAATTGTTGCTTCATATGGTGAAAGATTAAATTTATCTATAAATCTTTTTTTCTTTTCATCTGGTAATTCAGGTATATCTGATTTTATTTTTTCAATTAACTCTTGGCTTATTTCAAGCGGTAATAGATCTGGATCAGGAAAATATCTGTAATCATGCGCGTCTTCTTTTGATCTCATAGATCTTGTCTCATTTCTTTTAGTGTCAAAAAGTCTTGTCTCTTGATCTATTTCTTTCCCCTCCTCTAACAAATCTATTTGTCTATTTGCTTCGGATATTATTGCCATTTGCATAAATTTTATTGAATTAACATTTTTAATTTCACACCTAGTGCCAAATTCAGTCTCCCCTTTTAATCTTACTGATACATTAACATCTGCCCTCAAAGAACCTTCTTGCATATTGCCATCACATGTTCCTAAATATCTCATTATCGATCTTAATTTTTTTATATAAACGTTGACTTCATCTGGAGATCTCAAATCAGGCTTACTTACTATTTCCATTAAAGCCACTCCAGATCTATTTAAATCAACTAATGTATTATTTGGATCAATATCATGAATACTTTTACCTGCATCTTGCTCTAAGTGTAATCTTTCAATTCCAATTTCTTTTTGACCATTCGGCATATCCAAAATTACTTTTCCTTCACCGACAATTGGATATTTGTATTGAGAGATTTGATATCCTTGGGGTAAATCTGCATAAAAATAATTTTTTCTATCAAAGACAGATTTTTTATTTATTTTGGCTTTAAGTCCTATTCCAGTTTTAATTGCTTGTTCAATACAAAATTCATTTATAACTGGTAACATTCCTGGAAATGCTGCATCTACGAGACTAACTTGTGTGTTTGGTTCTGCACCAAATTTTGTTGATGATTGAGAGAAAAGTTTTGACTCTGAAGTAACTTGAGCGTGCACTTCTAAACCAATTATCACTTCATATTGTTTATTTTCTCTTTCAATAAGATATTCACTATTTTTACTCACTTAACCACCAGTCTGAAATATCATTTTTAAAATTAATCTTATCTTCTAATGCATAAGAAATATTAAGTATATTTTGCTCATCAAAAGGTTTTCCAATTACTTGAAGGCCTAAAGGATAATTATTTTTATCTTTACCAGCTGGTATAGAAATACCTGGTAAGCCTGCTAGATTTATTGGAACTGTAAATATATCATTTAAATACATTGATACTGGATCATTTGTTTTTTCACCAATTTTAAATGCTGAGCTTGGAGTAGATGGAGTTAAAATTGCATCAACTTTAGAAAAGGCATCATCAAAATCTTTTTTTATTAATTGTCTTACTTTCTGCGCTTTTAGATAATAGGCATCATAGTAACCAGAAGATAAAACATAAGTTCCAATCATAATTCTTCTTTTAACTTCATCACCAAAACCTTCAGATCTAGTTTTTTCGTACATTTCTATTAAATTTTGACCAGGAGATCTAAATCCATATTTAACACCATCATATCTTGCTAGATTTGAAGATGCTTCAGCTGGTGCAACAATATAATAAGTTGGTAATGCGTAATTAGTATGTGGAAGCGAAATATCGATAATTTCTGCTCCGCAATCTTTTGCATATGAGATACCATTTTTCCATAGCTGTTCAATTTCGTCAGGCATATTGTCAACTCTATATTCTTTAGGAATACCAATTTTCTTTCCTTTAATATCTTTTGATAATTCTTTTGAATAACAATTTCTTTTGTAATCAATTGAGGTTGAATCTTTTTGATCAAATGAAGAGATCACCTCTAAAAGCATAGAACAGTCTCTTACATTTTTCGTCATAGGTCCTGCTTGGTCTAAAGATGAAGCAAATGCTACAATTCCATAACGAGAACAACTTCCATATGTAGGTTTAAGTCCAACAGTTCCTGTAAATGATGCTGGTTGACGAATAGATCCACCTGTATCTGTTCCAATGGTAACTGGAGTTAAATTTGCAGCGACAGCTGCAGAAGAACCTCCTGAAGATCCACCAGGGACTAAATTTTCTCCTACCGGATTTTGAACATTTCCAAAAAAACTAGTTTCATTTGAAGAGCCCATAGCAAATTCATCACAATTAAGTTTACCAAGAAGTATTGCTCCTTGACTCCACAAATTTTGAGTAACTGTAGACTCATATGTGGGAACGAAGTTATTTAATATTTTGCTACCTGCTGTTGTTCTAACTCCATTTGTACAAAATAAATCTTTAACAGCAATAGGAATACCTGGTAGTTTAAAATCTAAATTAGGATTAGAATCAAATTTCTTTGATTGATCTATTGCTTTTTCAAAATTATCCGTAACATAAACATTTAATTTTTTTGATTTTTCAGCACGGTTTATAAATGCTTTTGTAATTTCCTCTGAAGATAGTTTTTTTTCTTTTATATTCGATGTTAATTCGAATAAACTTTGACTTGTTATATCTGACATTATTCAACAACCTTTGGTACAACAAAAAAATCTTTATTTTCTTCAGGAGAGTTTTTTAAAATTTTTTCTCTAATATTTTCTGATTTAATTTCATCTTTTCTAAATCTTAGGGTGGTCTCAGCAATTGATGTTAAAGCTTGAACATTATCAGTATTTAATTCATTTAATTTTTCTATAAATTCAAATATATTATTTAAGTCGCCCTTTAATTTATTAGCTTTTTCATCATCAATAGAAATTCTTGCTAATTTCGAAATGTGCTTTACTGTTTTAAGATCTATACTCATATGGTAAAAATATTGCCGCAAACTATCACTTAAGTAAATAATATACAATATGATCACAATTGAGGAATTTAAAAAGAAACAGCTAAATACATCTAGATTAATTGGTCTTGATTTAGGTTCAAAGAGAATTGGTGTAGCTATATGTGATGAAAATCAAAAAATTGCCACACCGCTTAAAACAATAAACAAATCCAAATTTGAAGATCTTATCAATGAATTAGAGGATATTATTAAAGAAAATAATATTAAAGGAATAATTATTGGCAATCCAATTAATATGGATGGTAGCTTAGGTAAATCCTCTCAATCAGTAAATGATGTGTCAAAAGCAATATCAAAAGAAATTGATCTTCCAATAAGTCTTTGGGATGAAAGATTATCAACAGTTGGAGCGTTTAAATTAACCGAAAATTTAGGTATTAACGTAACTAAAAGAGAAAAAAATATAGATAAAAATGCTGCTGCATTTATCTTACAGGGTGCCATAGATTTTATTAATAATTAATACTTGCATTAATCAACCTTTGTGGCTATAGAGTTGGTTTTAATGGCAACTAAAACCAAAGCTATTAAAATTTCTCAAAAACATCTCCTAGGTATTCAAGATTTATCAATAAATGATGTTAATTTAATCTTAAAAGAAGCTGAAAAATTTATTGAATTAAACAAAAGCAAAAATAAAAAATTAGATTTACTTAAGGGGAAAACTCAAATTAACCTCTTTTTTGAACCATCAACAAGAACACAAAGCTCATTTGAGCTAGCAGGAAAAAGATTAGGTGCAGATGTTATGTCAATGAATATAACAAACTCAGCAATTAAAAAAGGTGAAACGCTAATAGACACTGCAATGACATTAAATGCAATGCATCCTGATATAATAGTTATTAGACATCAAGATTCAGGAGCTTGTAATCTTTTATCTCAAAAAGTTAATTGTGCTGTTTTAAATGCTGGTGATGGAAGGAGAGAGCACCCTACCCAAGCATTACTTGATGCATTAACTATATTGAATAGGAAAAAAAAAATTCAAGGATTAAAGGTTGCAATTTGTGGAGATATTCTACATTCAAGAGTAGCAAGATCTAATATTTACTTGCTAAACATGTTGGGTGCCGAAGTTAATATTGTAGCTCCTTCAAACCTTTTACCAAAAGATATAGAAAAATTTGGGGTTAATATTTTTTCAAATATGAAGAAAGGTGTAAAAGATTGCGACATAGTAATGATGCTTAGACTTCAAAATGAAAGAATGAGTAGTTCATTCCTGTCATCTAATAGAGAGTATTATGAATACTATGGACTAACACAGGATAAATTAGAATATGCAAAATCAGATTCAATTATTATGCATCCTGGTCCAATGAACCGCGGTATTGAAATTGATACAAAACTAGCTGATGACACCAATATGAGTGTTGTAAAAGAACAAGTTGAATTAGGTGTTGCGATAAGAATGGCATGTTTAAAAATTTTTTGTGAATGATGAAAAAGAAATACTTTATTAACGCAAATATAATTGATCCTCATAACAACATAAGTGAGATAGGAGGATTAATAATAGGTGAAGATGGAAAAATTGAAGGTGTTGGAAAAAAGGTGAATAAAAACAACATTCCTAGTAGAGAAAAAGTTATTGATTTAAAAGAGAATTATATTTTCCCAGGTATAGTTGATATGAGAGTATTTGTGGGTGAACCAGGTTATGAATATAAAGAAAATTTCAGAACTTTGAGCAATGCTGCATTATCCGGGGGAGTAACCTCAGTTGTAACAATGCCTAATACTGATCCAATAATCGACAACGTTTCAATAGTAGATTTTTTAAAAAGACGAGGCAGAGATAAATCAAAAATAAATATATTTCCCACAGCATCTCTAACAAAGGGTACTGAAGGTACAAATATGACAGAGTTTGGTCTTCTGCAAAGTAAAGGGATAATAGCATTTACAGATGGAATTAGAACAATTCAGAATACAAGAGTTATGTCCAGAATAATGAATTCAGCAAAAGATTTAGGATCTTTAATAATGCAACATGCGGAAGATCAAGAATTAGCTGAAAATGGCATGATAAATGATGGAATAATTTCGACAAAACTTGGTTTGCAAGGTATCCCAGAAATAGCAGAACTAATAATTATAGAGAGAGATTTAACATTATTAGAAGAATATAATTGTCGTTATCACATTTCTCAGATTTCATCAGGAAAAGCAGTTGAAATTATCAGAGATAGAAAAGATAAAGTAAGATTTTCCTGTGGGGTATCAATAAATAATTTATCTTTAAATGAAAATGATATTGGTGACTTTAGAACTTTTTTAAAATTGTCTCCGCCACTCAGGACTGAAGACGATAGATTAAGTTTAGTGCAAGGATTAAATGATGGTATAATCGATGTAATAGTATCAGATCACAAACCTGAAGATGAAGAGCAAAAAAGATTAACATTTGCTCAAGCCGCAACAGGAGCAACTGGTATTGAAACGTTATTATCTTTGTCATTAGAATTATATCACAATGGATCTGTAAAACTTGAAAAAATTATTGCTGCATTAACCTCCAATCCATCAAAAATTTTGAAAATTAATAAAGGTAATTTATCTATAGGTAATGATGCAGATTTCTGTATTGTGGATATAAATAAACCTTGGATAGTAAAGCAAGAAAATTTGGTTTCTAAATCAAAAAATACGTCAATTGAAAATAAGAGATTACAAGGAAAAGTAACCAATACATTCGTAAAAGGACAAGAGCTTTACAATATTTAAATGGAAATATTTATTTTATCACTTTTATCATATTTATTAGGTTCTATTCCTTTTGGTTTTTTATTAACAAAAATTTTTTTAAAAAAAGACATAAGAGAAACAGGATCGGGTAATATAGGCGCCACCAATGTTTTAAGAACTGGTAATAAATTTTTAGGTTACTCAACTTTATTACTAGACATTTTAAAAGCGGTTTTGCCAATAATTTATGTTAAGTTAAATTATCCAGAATTTATTTACATTTGTTCATTATCTGTTTTTTTAGGACATGTTTTTCCAATATGGTTAAAATTTAAAGGTGGTAAGGGTGTTGCAACATATGTTGGAATGTTGATTATTTTAAATTATTTTTTGGGTATTGTTTTTGGTATTGTTTGGGTAATTACATATTTAATTTCTAAATACTCATCATTAGGATCAATTCTTGGATCATTAAGTGTTCCTATTTTTATATTTTTTTATAGCAATGATAACATTATGTTTTACTTCATAATGTTTATTTTAATTTTTTACACTCATAGAGAAAACGTTAAACGCTTGATAAATAAAGAAGAAACTAAGACAAAAATTTAATAATTTGACAGTTTAACTGTTTTAAGTACGTTCTCTAAATATGAATCTAGTAATTGTTGAAAGTCCAGCAAAAGCAAAAACAATTAATAAATATTTAGGATCAGATTATACAGTTCTTGCAAGCTATGGACATATAAGAGATCTGCCTTCGAAAAATGGTTCTGTTGATCCTGAAAATGATTTTAAAATGATTTGGGAAGTAGATAGTTTTTCAAAAAAATATTTAAAAGAAATTACAGATAGTGCTAAAGATTCAAAAAAAATTATTCTAGCTACTGACCCTGACAGAGAAGGTGAAGCAATAGCTTGGCATGTAAAAGAGTTTCTTGAAGAAAAAAAATTATTAAAAGATAAAGAAGTTGAAAGAGTTGTTTTCAACGAAATAACAAAAAAAGCAGTTACAAATGGAATAGATAATCCAAGAAAAATAGAGCCACATTTAGTTGATGCTTATATGGCAAGAAGAGCTCTAGATTATCTAGTAGGTTTTAATATCTCCCCCATTCTATGGACAAAATTACCAGGTTCTAAATCTGCTGGTCGAGTTCAGTCTGTAGCTCTAAGACTTTTAACCGAAAGAGAACAGGAAATAGAAGTTTTTCAACCAAAAGAATTTTGGACTTTAAATATAATTTTTAAAAATAACAAAAATGAAAAAATAAATACAACTATTTCACAATTAGATGGAAATAAGGTTGAGAAATTTTCATTTAAAAACAAACAAGATATTAACGACGCTTTATCAAAAATAAAAAATAAAAAATATAACATAACAGATATAAGTTCAAAAACTTATAACAGAAATCCATCAGGACCTTTTACTACATCAACATTACAACAAACAGCATCGAGTAAACTTGGTTTTGGAGCATCAAGGACAATGCAAATTGCTCAAAGACTATATCAAGGAATTGATATTGAAGGTGAAACCGTAGGATTAATTACTTATATGAGAACAGATGGAACTAATATTTCAAAAGATGCGATAACATCTTTCAGAGATTTTATAATGCAGAATTATGGTGATAAATATTTACCAGAACAACCTCTAAATTATAGTGGCAAAAAAGCAAAGAATGCTCAAGAAGCTCACGAAGCTATACGTCCAACAGAAATAATTCGAAAACCAGAAGATATGAAAAAATACTTAAGTACTGATCAATATAAACTTTATAATTTAATATGGTCTAGATCTTTATCATCACAAATGCAGTCAGCAAAATTTGATAGAAAAACTATTACCATCAACTCAGATGATGATAAAAATATATTCAAAGCTAGTGGTTCAACATTAAAATTTGATGGTTTCCTTAAACTTTATAAGATTGATGAAAATGATGATGACAATGAAAATATTTTGCCAGATGTTGAAAAAGGTGATGTAATGTTTGAAGATCATATTGATGAACAGCACTATACACAACCACCACCTAGATATTCAGAGGCAAGTCTAGTTAAAAAATTAGAGGAGCTAGGAATTGGAAGACCATCTACTTATGCAAGTATTATTTCAGTAATAGCTAATAGAGGTTATGCTGACATAAATAATAAAAGATTTTTCCCAACTGATAGAGGGAAATTACTTTCTGCGTTTTTAGAAAAATTATTTACCAAATATGTTGATTATGATTTTACTGCAAAATTAGAAGATCAATTAGATGATATAACATCAGGTAAAGAAAATTGGATAAAAGTTTTAGAGAACTTTTGGAAAGACTTTAATTCTAATGTTTCAGGTGTGAAAGAAAAAAGAACCAGAGAAGTATTAGACCTATTAAATGAAAGTCTTGGATCACTAATATTTGAGGTCGATAAGGATGGAAATATTGATAGAAAATGCAAGCTTTGTGAATCTGGGCAATTAAGTTTAAAAAATAGTTTTAGAGGTGGTGCTTTTATTGGGTGTTCAAATTATCCAGACTGCAAATTTACAAGACCACTATCAAAATCTAAAGCAGCACAACAATTGACACTAGCAGAACCTAAATTCATTGGAAAAAATGATAAAGGTAAAGATATTTTTCTTAAAAATGGAAGATTTGGCCCATATTTGCAATTTGAAAAAGAAATCATAGAAGAAGATGAAAAAACTAAAAAGAAAAAAAGAAAATTAAAGAAAGAAGAAAATAATTTAAAAAATGTTTCTATCCCTAAAGGAATTGAGATTGAAAATATTGATTTAGAAAAGGCAAAATACTTATGCTCATTACCATTAAGTTTAGGTAAAAATCCTGAAAATGATAAAGATATTACTGTGAATGTTGGAAGATTTGGTCCTTACCTTAAATGTGAAAATAAATCTGCTAGACTAGAAAATGTGGACGAATTATTCACAATTGGATTAAATAGAGCTGTTACATTAATTGCTGAAGCTAAACCAGGAAGAATTTCATCATCTATGATAAAAGATTTAGGAGAACACCCTGAAGATAAAAAGCCAGTTAGAATCATGAAAGGTCAGTATGGTCCTTACATTAAATACAAATCGTTAAATGCGACTATACCTGAAGAAAAAGATCCTGTTGAATTAACTATGGAAGAAGCATTAATTTTAATTGAGAAAAGAAAAGAATACGATAGAAATAAAAAGAAAAAGAAAGGCAAATAATGTCAGCAGATGAAAATTTAAAGAATTTAAATATCAAATTACCAAAAGCTAATGATCCTGTTGGATCATATGCTGCTACTAGAATATCTGGAAATTTACTATACATATCTGGTCAAATATCAATTGATGAGAATGGAAAATTAATTAAGGGAAAACTCGGAAAAGATTTTAATACTGAACAAGGTTATGAGGCAGCTAAAAGATGTGCATTAAGCATAATATCTCAAGCAAAAAAAGCATGTGGTGATGATTTATCCAAAATTAAATCATGTTTGAAACTTACTGGATATGTTAATTCTACTGATGATTTTACTGAACAACCAAAAGTCATAAATGGAGCCTCAGATCTAATAAAAAGTGTATTTGATGAAGCTGGCTCACATGCAAGAGCTGCTGTCAGCACTAATAGCCTTCCATTGGGTGTTGCAGTTGAAGTTGATGCAATATTTGATCTTAATTAATTATCTGCCAATACCATAATAATATATTTTATTTTTTTTCATTTCAGAAGTTGAGTAAAGATT